>Ga0208694_1000029_pt1 | contig 191225 bp, 181 predicted proteins | sample AD_UKC078_MetaG_FD_184442 | JGI IMG/M metagenome (GOLD analysis project Ga0208694, IMG submission 184442) | Active sludge microbial communities of municipal wastewater-treating anaerobic digesters from USA - AD_UKC078_MetaG (SPAdes) (version 2) | ecosystem: Engineered > Bioreactor > Anaerobic...
GCTGTACGCGATCGTGCCGGGACCGGGGGCGGTGGTCGGCACCGCGATCGTCGAGCGCTGCGACTACCTGATGTTCACCGGATCCACCGCCACCGGGCGCCACCTCGCCGAGCAGGCCGCCCGACGGCTGATCGGCTTCTCGGCCGAACTCGGCGGCAAGAACCCGATGATCGTGACCCGCGGCGCCAAGCTGGGCAAGGCCGCCGCGGCGGCCACCCGGGCCTGCTTCTCCAACGCCGGCCAACTGTGCATCTCGATCGAACGGATCTACGTCGAGGCGGCCGTCGCCGACGAGTTCGCGGCCCGCTTCGCTGCGGCCACCCGGGCGATGAGGCTCGGCACCGGCTACGACTTCTCCGCCGACATGGGCAGCCTGATCTCCGAGGGTCAGCTCAAGGTGGTCTCCGATCACGTCGAGGACGCTAAAGCCAAGGGCGCCAACGTGATCGCCGGTGGACGGGCCCGCCCCGACATCGGACCGCTGTTCTACGAGCCGACCGTGCTGACCGGCGTCACGACCGCGATGAAGTGCGCCGGTCAGGAGACCTTCGGGCCCGTCGTCTCGATCTATCCGGTCGCGAGCGTCGATGAAGCGGTGACGAAGTCCAACGACACCGAATACGGCCTCAACGCCAGTGTCTGGGCGGCCTCCGACGCCGAGGGCGAGGCGATCGCCGCCCGGTTGCACTGCGGGACAGTCAATGTCAACGAGGGCTACGCCATGGCCTGGGGCAGCCTCGGGGCGCCGATGGGCGGGATGGGCCAGTCCGGGGTGGGCCGCCGGCACGGCGCCGAAGGCCTGCTGAAGTACACCGAGGCGCAGACCATCGCCACCGCGCGGGTGCTCAACCTCGATCCGCCGTTGGGCATCTCGCAGAAGCTGTGGCAGAAGTCGCTCTTTCCGGTGGTGCGCAACCTGATGCGGATCCCCGGGCGCAAGTAGGGTTCTCTCTCGGCCCCTGGGTTTCTCAGTCGGCCAGTCGAACCGCGGAGGAGGGCAGATGTCGGTAGTGGCCACCGGCGCCGACATCTCCGGCCACGACCCGGACCGGTTGGTGGCGGGCTATCAGGCCGCCCGGGCCCAGGCGGCGCTGTTCGACCGGACGGGTTACGACGAGTTCGTCGACGGATCCGGTGAGGTACGGCCGGCCTGGCGCGAACTCGGCGACCTCATCGGCGACCGGGGCCGCGACGGCCTGGCCCGACTCGGCGAGACGGTGCGCCGTCTGGTCGACAACGACGGCATCAGCACCGACGGCCAGGCATGGAAACTCGACGGCATCCCGCTGGTGCTGTCGGCTGCGGATTGGGACACCCTGGAGGCCGGGATCGTTCAGCGGTCCCGGCTGCTCGACGCGGTGCTCGAGGACCTCTACGGCGATCGCCGGGTGATCACCGGCGGAATCCTGCCGCCGCAACTGCTGTTCGGCCATCCCGGTTACATCCGTGCCGCCCGTGGCGTCGCCAATCCGGGCCGCCATCAACTGTTCATCCTGGGCTGCGATGTGAGCCGGGCTGCCGACGGCCGGTTCCGGGTCAACGCCGACCGGACCCAGGCTCCGTCCGGGATCGGCTACGCCTTGGCCGACCGCCGCGTGACCGCGCGCGCCATCCCCGACATCTACGAGCGGATCGGCCCCCGTCCGGTGTCCCCGTTCGCCCAGGCCCTGCGGCTGGCCTTGATCGACGCAGCGCCGGCCGCTGCCGAGGACCCGGTGGTGGTGGTGCTCAGTCCGGGCATCCATTCTCAGACGGCCTTCGATCAGGCCTATCTCGCCACCGTCCTGGGCTTCCCACTCGTGGAGAGCGCCGACCTGGTGGTGCGGGACGGCAAGGTCTGGATGCGGTCGCTGGGCACCCTCAAACGCGTCGATGTGGTGCTGCGCCGGGTGGATGCCGAGTACGCCGATCCGCTGGATCTTCGGCCGGACTCCCGGCTGGGCGTCGTCGGTCTGGTGGAGGCCCAGCGCCGGGGCGCGGTCACGGTGGTCAACACCCTGGGCAGCGGGGTGCTGGAAAGCCCTGGCGTGCAACGGTTTCTGCCGGAGATGACCGAGCATCTGACCGGTGAGCGGCCGCTGCTGGAGTCGCCGCCGATGTACTGGGGAGGATTCGACAAGGAGCTTTCCCACCTGCTGGGCGCGATGCCGGCACTGGTGATCCGGTCCGCCGTCGGCGGAGGAACATTCGTCGGCCCGGCCCTGTCGGCGGCCCAGCGCGCGGAGTTGGCGGCCAGGATAGAGGCCGAACCCTGGCAGTGGGTCGGCCAGGAGTTGCCGCAGTATTCGACGGCTCCGACCGATCAGCAGGGGCTGTCGGCCGCCGGCGTCGGCATGAGACTGTTCACCGTCTCCCAGCGCAGCGGATATGCGCCGATGGTTGGCGGGCTGGGATATGTGGTGGCATCCGGTTCCGGCGCTCTCACGATGAACCGGATTGCCGCCAAGGACATCTGGATCCGGTCGCACACCCGGGCCGGTGCCGAGCAGAGCGTGACGGTGCCGACGACGGAACTTCCGAGTGGAACCCAGTTCATCAGCTCGCCGCGCGTGCTGTCCGACCTGTTCTGGATCGGCCGCTACGCCGAGCGTGCCGAGGGACTGGCCCGGCTGCTGATCGTCACCCGCGAGCGCTATCACGAGTACAACCGTCGCCAGGACGCCGAGGCCGGTCAATGTGTGCCGGTTCTACTCGGCGCCGTGCGTGAGATCACCGACGACGATCGGGAGCCGGAAGCGGCGCCGGCAACACTGCGATCGCTCACCGTGGATCGCGACCGCCCCGGCTCGCTCGCCTATTCGGTCGAGCGGCTCGGGTTGGCCGCCCGGGCTGTTCGTGACCAGATGTCGAACGACACCTGGATGGTGCTGGGTGCGGTCGAGCGCGCGCTCGGGCAGGCGTCGGCCCCGTCCGGATACGGAGCCGACGACACCCAACTCGCCACCGCGCAACAGCAGACCCTGGTCGGCATGCTCGCGTTGTCGGGCCTGACCGCCGAGTCGATGGTGCACGACACCGGCTGGACGATGATGGACGTCGGAAAGCGGATCGAGCGGGCGATGACGCTGGCCGAGCTGTTAGGTGCCACCCTCACGGTGGTGCGTGGCCCGGAGGCCGAGCGGACCATCACCGAGTCGGCGCTGGTGGCGTGCGAATCCTCGGTGATCTACCGGCGGTTGAATCTGGGCCGGGTCAGCGTGGCCGCCGTCGCCGATCTGGTGCTCTTCGACGAACGGAACCCGAGATCGCTTGTCTACCAACTGGATCGGTTGCGGGAGGGAATCCATTCGCTGTCCGGCGCCTCCGGATCGTCGAGAGCCGAGCGGATGATCGAGGAGATCGGCGCCCGCCTGCGGCGGATGGACCCCGCGGACCTGGAGGTGGTCGACGGTCTCGGGAACCGGGCAGCGCTGGAATCTCTGCTGACCGGAACCCTTGCGGCGCTGAGCGAGCTGTCCGAGGTGATCACCAGTACCCACCTGACCCTGCCCGGTGACATGCAGCCGATCTGGGGCTCCGACCAGAGCCGGGTGCTGCCATGACCACCCGCAGCTACCGGATCGCACACCGCACCGAGTACGCCTATTCGGCGGCGGTCACCAATTCCTACGGCCGGGGCCACCTCACCCCGCGCGACACCGACCGGCAGCGGTGCCTGTCGTTCGAACTCGACATCGACCCGCCGCCGGCGGACCGGTCCACCAGTCGGGATGCCTACGGCAACATCAGTTCCTACTTCCAGATCACCGAACGCCACCATGCGCTGACCGTCGTCGGCACCGCCGTGGTCGAGGTGGATCCGCCGCCGCACGGGTTGTACGAATCGGGTGCGGCTTCGCGGCCGTGGGAGGCGGCCGTGCCGACCGGGCTGGCATGCGAGTTCGCGCTGGATCTGCGCCCCCCGGAGATCACCGACGCGGTGCGTGATTACGCCGCACCGAGTTTCGCCCCGGGCCGGCCGCTGATCGAGGTGATCAGCGATCTGAACCGGCGGATCTTCTCGGACTTCACCTACCGGTCCGGTTCGACAACGGTCTCGACCAAGGTCAGCGAGATGCTGGCCTCCCGCGAGGGGGTCTGCCAGGACTTCGCCCGCCTGGCCATCGCCTGCCTGCGCGCGAATGGTCTTGCGGCCAGCTATGTCTCGGGCTATCTGGCCACCGATCCACCGCCGGGCAAGGACCGGATGATCGGGATCGACGCCACCCACGCGTGGGCGGCGGTGTGGACCCCGGACGGTCAGTGGCTGGGAATGGACCCCACCAACGACCAGCTCGTCGACGAGCGCTACATCACCGTCGGCTGGGGTCGGGACTATGCGGACCTCCCGCCGTTGCGCGGCATCATCTATACCGACTCCGAGCACAGCGTGATCGACGTGTCGGTCGATGTCTCTCCGTTGGCTGACTCGTCGCCGTAACCTCGCCTGCCGGGTACCCCTGAAGTGACCTGATTGCGGCACGTCAGCCGTTACGGTGTCGGCATGCGCGCTGCGGGGTACATCGGCCGGGTCGGGGGACTGGCGGTATTTCTCGGGGTCGGTGCGGCGCTGGGCGGCGGGACGGCCTGGGCCGACACCGCGGCCGAGCCTGCGCCGGCGCACGCCGTGGCGGTCCATCCAGCCCGTCACGCCGCGACGTCCGCGGCGGCGCATCGGCGGCCGTCCGCCGCCGCCGCCGGAAGGCGAGCGCCGAGCAGTCGGACAGCCGCCAAGCAGGCGTCCGCTCCGGCCGCGCGGGCGTCGGTGGCCGCGAGTCCGATCGCCGTCAACCCGTCGGTGGCCTGGAACGAGGGCGTGCTGAGCGGGACCCTCGACGCCACCTCCGACCTGCCGCTGAGCTACGGCGTGGTCTCCGGCCCCAGTCTGGGCGGAAAGCTCGGTGAAGGCCCACTGCTGCCGGTGGTCAACTTCGGCCCGAAGGGCGAGTTCACCTACGTCCCGTACGCGAGCACGCTGACGGATCCGGCGAAGACCGAGACGTTCGAGATCATGGTGTTGCAGACCTCGCAGTTCGACCAGTTCGTCTCGAATCTCCTCGGCCCGCTCGATGGACTGCTGGTGCCGCAGGCGTTGATGGCGCTGCACCGGATCCCGGTCCTGGGCGATCTGCTGTCTCCGATCATCGGCTACGCCGACATCGTCACCTTCGTGGTCAACCCGTTCACCGAGGCCGCCGGCCGGCCGGTCGCGTTCACCTATCAGATGCCGTCCTTCGACGGCACCCTGATCAGCGTCAACTATTTCCCGGCCATCAATGTCTCCACCGGGGCGGTCGAATCGGCCCCCACCGTGCTGGCCGCCTCCGGACTGGCCTCCATCGCCAGCACCGAACCGACCAACGTCTACGGCCAGTTGTTCCCCAGCGAGCAGTTCGGCAGCGTCACACCGGGCATCGCGCCACTGCGCAGCGACTCCTACACATCCGAGGTACCCGGCGGGCCGTCATACGACGGCGGCGGCGGTTACAACGTCATCACCTGGGACCCGCGCGGTGAGTTCGCCTCCGGCGGGCAACTGCAGATCGACAACCCGTTCTACGAGGGCCGCGACGTCTCGGCGATCATCAACTGGCTGGCCGGCTCGGCGAATCCCGCTGTCGCACAGGTGAAAACGGACCTGACCGGTGTGCCGGTCGTCGGCATGACTGGCGGCTCCTACGGCGGCGGAATTCAGCTGACCGCCGTCGACCCGCGGATCCTGGCCATCATTCCCGAGATCGCGTGGAACTCGCTGCTGAGTTCGCTGTATCCCACCGGAGGTCAGTTCAAGACCGGCTTCGGCACCATCCTGGCCGCCGCGCTGGCCTTCACCGGCGCCCGGGTCAACCCGCGGATCTACGGCGGCATCCTCACCGGCGACCTCACCGGCTACCTGACCGAGGGCCAGCAGGCACTGCTGGGAAGCGTCGGGCCGATGGCACTGCTCAACCAGGAGCATGCGGCGACACTGCTGTTCCAGGGTGAGCACGACGTGCTGTTCCCGCTGTCGGAGTCGGTCCGCAATGCTCAGACGATTCTGGCCAATCCCTTTGGCGCGCCGGTGAAGATGGTCTGGTTCTGCGGCGGCCACGGCACCTGCGACATCCCCAACCCGCCAGCCGAACAGGACGCGCGCGGACTCATCGACAACCTCAAGTGGCTCGACCAGTACGTCGCCGGCGATCCGGACAATCCGGCAGAGGACATCGCCAACTTCCAGTGGTACGACCAGTACGGGCTGCACCACGTCTCGGATCTGCTGCCCTTCCAGGCCGGCTTCAACGAGGCCACCCCGTACACCACGTCCGGCGGAGGAGGGGTGCTCGGGATCGTCCCGTTCCTCGGCGGTTCGGGGCCGCACCCACTGAAGGACCTGCCGTTCTCCATCGCCAACGCCGGTCCGGCGATCAATGCGGTCAACCTGACCGTCACCCCGCCGGCCGGAAGTGAGATCGTCGGGGCGCCGACGGTGAGCTTCAGCTACACCGGGCTGGGAAACAGCCGCACGGTCTACGCCCAATTAGTGGACAACACAACGGGATTGGTGCTCGGCAACAACGTCACACCGATCCCGATCACCCTCGACGGCCGAACGCACACCATCAGCATGGGCATCGAGGACATCGCCTACACCGTGCTCGACGGCGACTCCTTGACGCTGCAGCTGACCAGTTCGGCGGCCAACTACGAAAACCTCTACACCCTGGGCCTGGTCAACATCTCCGACCTGAGGATCGACCTGCCGATCCACGCGGACGTCTGAGCCCTCAGTCGGGGTAGGCCGCCAGGCACGCCTCGGCGGACCCGCCGTGGCCGGCCTGGAACGCCGCGATCCGGGCCGGGATCGCATCGGGCTGCATCGTGTACATCGTCGACAGTATTGCGGCGTCGACTTCGGCGGGAGTTGCGGTGAAACGCGGCGACTGTCCATCCGAGATCGACGTCAGGTAGACCCCGGCCAGGCAGTCCGCGCCGAGTTCGCTGGCCGGAAGATCGCGGGCGGCCTGAATCTGATGGCCCATCTCATGCGCCATCACGGTGACGACCGCCAACGGGCCGCCCACCGCGTCCATGTGCTCGATGTCGGGCACATCCCAGGCGATCTCGCCGCTGCAGAACCTGGCGATGCTCAACTGCGACAGGCAGACGTCGCCGGTCACCGGCGCGGGCAACGCCGCGTACCCGCGGGGCGCGGTGAACCCGCCGCGCTGTGCCCAGAACTCCTCGACGTCCGTCGCGGCCTGCGCGGCGATGAAGTTGACCGGCGAGTCGATGTCCACCGCGACGTTGACCGCCGGTCCGGGTGCATCGGGCCGCAGGCCGCCGGTCTCGGCGGCTCCGGCCAGTGGTGCGGTGATGAGGGCCCCTGTTAGAAGGACTCCGGACAGCAGAACCGACACCGCAGGGGTGATCATGCGCATGCGTAATTGCATCACGAGCCACTACGGTACTTCGCATGAGCGATAACCAGATGCTGGTCCTGAACCGTGCCGACCTCGAGTCCCTGGGCCTGACCTGGGCCGAGATCATCGATGTTCTCGACGACGCGTTCCAGCAGAAGGCCCGCGGACTGGTGCAGAACCCGCCCAAACCCAAGGTGACCTCGCGCGGGGACTCGGCGTTCATCCATGCGATGCCGGCCTATCTCGGCGGCTCGGACAAGATCGGCCTGAAGTGGGTGGCCGGTTACGAGACCAACAACGACAAGGGCCTGCCCTACATCTACGGCGTGATGATCATGAACGACGCCGAGACCGGTCGGCCGATCGCGCTGCTCGACGGCGGCTGGATCACCGAGATGCGCACCCCCGGGGTGTCCGGCGTGACCATGCGGCACGTGCCGGGGGATTTCAAGCATCTGGCGATCGTCGGCTGCGGGCTGCAGGGACACCGCCACCTTGAAGTCGCACTGGAAGTGCATCCCGGCCTCACCCACGTGACGGCCTACGACCGCAACCAGGGCCGTGCCCAGGATCTGCTGGACAAGGCCGGTGACCGGGTGACCCGGGTGGCGTCGTCGCCCACCGATGCGGTGGCCGGCGCGGATCTGGTGATCACGGTGATCACGGTGCCGCTGGATCCGAAACTGGATTGCGCCAACACCGATCCCAACGCGCTACTGCTCCCGGTGGACTACGACGACGCGATGGCCCAGGCGGCGTTCGACAATGCGGTGATCTACAGCGTGGACGACCCGGGCCAGTACAACTCGGTGGCCGACAAGATGTACTTCTTCGGCCTGCCCAAGCCCACCACCGATCTGGCCGCGGTGGTCTCCGGTCAGGTCGCGGTGCCCACCACCGGACGCCGGATGTTCCTCAACATGGGTATCGCGATGGACGACGTCGCGCTCAGCGCACTGGTGCTCGACCGGGCCGCCGCCGCCGGTATCGGCCGGCACATCGAATTCCCCTGACCCGGGCGGGATCTAGGCGGGGTCGGGCTGGCCGGCCGGCAGGTGATCCGGCGGTTCGATGCGAAGCTTCTTCGCGACCGGAACGTCGGTCGAGGAGTGCAGGATGATCGACAGCGCGATGGTGACGGCGATCAGGTCGAAGAGCTTCTCGCCGTTGGGTATTCCGGCCTGCAGCACCAGTAGGCCGTAGACCACCGACGCGAAGCCCTTGGGGCCGAACCAGGCCGCGGTGAGCCGTTCCGAGCGCGGCATCGGGGTGCGGATCAGCGACAGCAGCATGGATGCCGGCCGCACCAGGACGATGGCCACGACGGCCAGCAGCCAGCCCTGCCATCCCAGATGCGACAGCCGATCCGGGGTGATGAGCGCACCGAACAACAGCAGCGCGGCGAACTTGGTGATCTCGGAGAGCAGATCGCCGAACGGTTCGAAGGCCTCGGCCGCGACATGGTCCAGGGTCGCCAGCGCCGAACCCGCGGCGAAGGCCGCCAGGTACGGATTGGCATGGGTCAGATGGCAAGTCGCGTACACCACGATGGCGATGGCCACCGGTCCCAGCGGCTGTAGCCGCGGCTCGGCGGTGAGGATCTTGCTGCGCCACGCGAGCGCGACGAGGGCTGCGACGCCGACACCGATGACCAGACCGAGGACGAGTTCCAGCAGCACTTCGCTGATATGCGAACTCTCGTGTTTGGCCAGCGCGAGGAATATCAGGACGAAGGGCAGGGCCAGGCCGTCGTTGAGTCCCGATTCCACGTTGAGCAGCCGGCGCAGCCGCAACGGGATGTCCGGGCGGCCGACCAGCGCCGAGGCGAACACCGGATCGGTCGGCGACAGGATCGCCCCGAGCAGGAACGCCGTCGCCCAGTCCAGGTTGGCCAGGTAGTGCGCCGGCACGGCGATCCCGATCATCGCCAGGGGCATGCCCAGGCCGAGCGCCCGGCCGGACAGTCGCCAGCCCGCCCGCAGCGCCGGGACGCTGGCCCGCTGGCCGTCGGTGAACAGCACCGTGAACAAGGCGATATCGGCCAGCACCGCGACGATCTCGTCCTCGGAACTCTTGTTGACCACACCCAGACCGCCGGGCCCGAGCAGGGCGCCGGCCAGTAGGAAGAGCAGCGCGGTGGACAGCACGGTGCGGGCCGCCAGGCCGGACAGCGACACGCTGATCAGCAGCACGACTCCGTACGCCAGGACAAGCGCCACAGCAAACCTCCCAGGATTGTCAGGGATGATGGTCTCATCATGAGGCTCTTCCTAGCGTGGTTCACCGCCGTTGCGTTCCTCGGCGCCGGCACCGGCACTGCGGGCGCCGATGTTCAGGCACTGAGTCCCTACGACCTGGGGAACGTGGCCGTCGGCAACCTCGATCCGCGCCTGCGGGCCGCGGTTCAGCAGGCCGCCGCCGCCGCGGCGGCCGACGGGGTCACGATGACCATCACGTCGGGATGGCGCTCGCCGGAGTTCCAGCAGCAGTTGCTCGACGACGCGGTGGCGACCTACGGCAGCCTCGCCGCGGCCCGGCAGTACGTGCAGACTCCGGAACGCTCCCGCCACGTTCAGGGCGAAGCGGTCGACATCGGCGGGGTGGCTGCCGATCAGTGGCTGATCGCCAACGGCGCCCGGTTCGGGCTGTGCCGGATCTACGCCAACGAACTGTGGCACTTCGAGCTGGCCGCCGACGAGGCGGGAAACTGCCCGGCGCTGTTGCCCAACGCCGCCTCCTGATAAGGGCATTCCGCCGCGAGATCGACATCGGGGCTGTGGCCGTAGGGTGAATCGCAACCGTGGTGTCGATCTCGCGGACGTAGGGTGGCCGTATGGGAAGCCCGCAACGCCCCGCCCATGTCGACTTCCACTTCGACGTGATGTGCCCGTACGCCTATCAGACCTCGCGCTGGATCCGGGAGGTGCGCGAGCTCACCGGACTACAGATCAACTGGCGGTTCTTCAGCCTCGAGGAGATCAACCGCGTCGAGGGCAAGAAGCACCCGTGGGAGCGCGAGTGGTCCTACGGGTGGTCGATGATGCGGATCGGCGCCCTGCTGCGCCGGGGTTCGATGGACGACGTCGACGTCTGGTACGAACGGGCCGCCCGGGCGCTGCACGTCGACGGTCACAAGCCGCACGATCCGGACGTCGCGCGGTATCTGTTGGCGGAGTTGGGCTTTGAGCCCGGCCTGGTCGACCAGGCCATCGCCGACCCGACCACCAACGACGAGGTGCTCGCCGACCATCGGCGAGTGGTCGACGCCGGCGGTTACGGGGTGCCGACGCTGTTCTTTCCGGACGGGCAGTGCCTGTTCGGGCCGGTGCTGATCGACCCGCCCACCGGCGATGCGGCGGTGCGACTGTGGGACGCCGTGCTGGCGTGGACGGAGTTCCCGCACCTCTACGAACTGCAACGGCCCAAGACGCCCGCCGACGAGCAGGCGATCGTGGAGACGTTCCGGCCCTACCTGGAGGCCCGCGACTGGGTGTCGATCAACCGCGGGAAAGTGATCAACTTCAACCGCGAGTGAGGTTGCTCAGCCGGCGATGGACTGCAAACGCCGCGCGACCTCGCCATAGCGTTCAACACGTTCGGGCACATTGAGCGCGTTGTACAGCACGATGCGGGTGGCCAGGCCCGCGTACTTGGCGGCCAGCGCATCGGCGAGGCCGTCCCAGGTCGACTCGGTGGCGAACGCGGCGATGTGCTCATCGGTGATCTGGGCGGCCATTCCGGCGACGTCGCCGGCCTTCTGCTTCTCCCGGATGCGTGCGGTGGTGCCGTCGAATCCGGCCTCGTCCCAGATGAACGCGTAATTCGGCGTGCTGCCGTAGAAGCTCATCTGGGCGCGCACGAACTCGCGTTCGGAGTCCCGTTCCTCGTCGGTGTCTCCGGCGATCGTGAGCACCGGGAGGATCACGTCGACCTCTGACGCCGAACGCCCCGACTTGGCGGCGCCGGCCTCGATATTCGGCAACACGTGGCGCCGCAGATAGCCCGGCTCGCCGATCGGGTGCACATGCACCCCGTCGGCCACCTCACCGGCCATCCGCAGCATCCACGGATTGACCGCGGCCACATCGACTTTCGGATCCGGCACGGCGATCGGGCCCGGGCTCCACTGCGGGGTGATGAAGTCCAGGTCGTAGAACTCACCGTGGTGATCGAGGGTGCCGGTGCGGAATGCGGTAAAGCAGTCCTTCACCGCGAGCACGTAGTCACGCAGGCGCGGGCCCGGCTTCTCGAACTCGACCCCGTAGCGCCGGACGATATGGGTGCGCACCTGGGTGCCGAGGCCCAACCGAAAGCTCCCGCCGGTGGCCTCCTGTAATTCCCACGCGGTGGCCGCGGTGACGAACGGACTGCGCGGGAACGCCACCGCCACACCGGTCGACAACGCCAGGCCGGGCGCGGCCTGGGAGGCCACTGCGGCGTTGAGGTAGGCGGTGCGCCCGAGTTCAGTGAGCACCAGTCCGGAGAATCCGGCGTCCCGGGTGTTACGGGCGATCTCACCGATCTTGTTCAGCGGTCGTGGAATCGTCATGGCATCGGCGAACATGGCGCAACTCTATGTCCGGCTCGCGCAGTTCTGGCAAACTTCGGCCTGTGACGACTACACACCCCGCAAAGTTGCCGTTGCTGACCGGGCGCGACCGCATCATGTTCACGATCACGCTGATCGCGGCGGTGGCCGCGGGGGTACTGCACTACGCGCACGCCAACGCCGTGCTCGCCTTCGTCGTGGCTGCGGTGGCACTGGCCACGCTGGCGTCGCTGGTCGGACGTTCAGTGGAGGCCCTCGGAGATCGGTTGGGGCCCAACGCCACCGGCATTCTGCAGACTGCGCTGGGTAACCTGCCGGAGTTGTTCGTCATCCTCTTCGCGCTGAAGGCCGGGCTTTTCGCGGTGGTCAAAGCGACCATCGTCGGCTCGATCCTGGCGAACGTTCTGCTGGTGCTCGGCCTGGCCTTCGTCGTGGGCGGCCTCAAGCACGGCCGGCAACGGTTCGCCGCCGAGGACGGGCGCACACTGGGACTGATGTTTACCCTGGCGGTGTTCATCCTGGCCGTGCCGTCACTGACCTCGGCCATGCACACGCCGGCCGCCACCCACGAGCGGATCGTGTCGGTGGTGGTCTCCGTCGTCATGCTCGTGCTGTTCGCGCTCTCGCTGCCGGCCACCCTGGGCGGCAAGAAGGATGATCAGGTCGTCCACGAGGGCCATGCGCATCAGCGCGGCGCGTCTCCCATTGCGGCAAGCCCGGATTCGGCCAAGGCCGCCAGCACGGCGACCGCGCACGGGGAGTGGCCGATGGCGATGGCGATCGGGATGCTGGCCATCGCCGGTCTGGGCGCGGCGTTCGTCTCGGAGTGGTTCGTCTCGGCCCTGCAACCGGCGATGGACGCCGCCGGGGTCAACGAGGTGTTCGCCGGTCTGGTGATCGTGGCGATCGCCGGCAACGCGGTGGAAAACTTCGTCGGCATCCAACTGGCGGCCAAGAACCAGATGGACTACGCCGTGCAGGTGGTCCTGCAGTCGCCGGTCCAGATCGCGCTGACCATCGCGCCGATCGTGGTGCTGGCCGCCGGCTTCCTCGGGCAGCCGGGCTTCGACCTGGTGTTCTCGCCGCTGCTGCTGGCCGCGATGATGATGTCCGCGCTGGTCGCGGTGCTGGTCACCTTTGACGGTGAGTCCAACTGGTTCGAGGGTGCGGTGCTGATCGCGCTGTACATCGCGATCGCGACCGCGTTCTGGTGGGGCTAGCCGCGACGACGAGTGGTTTCGGGGCGGCGATTGTTGTCCGACCCCGGTTGTAGCCTCTTGAAATGTCCTGGGGGAGCGGCGTGGTGCGAAGCGGTCTGGTCGCGGTGATGGTTGCCGCGGTCTTCGGGGGTGGTGTCACGGCGCCGACGGCGGGAGCGGAAGCCGGCGCGGCGCTCGGCGAATTGGCAGGTATCCCGGTCAAGGGCCGGGCCCCGAAATCCGGCTACTCGCGCAGTCAGTTCGGCGATGCCTGGACCGACGACGTCACGGTGGCCGACGGTCACAACGGCTGTGACACCCGCAACGACATCCTGCGCCGCGACCTCCTCGACGTGGTGACCAAGCCGGGCTCCAACGGATGCGCCGTGCTCAGCGGGATCCTCAACGACCCCTACACCGGGGAAACCGTTGCCTTCCAGCGCGGCCCGGGTAGTTCGGCCGAGGTTCAGATCGACCACGTCGTCGCACTGTCGGACGCCTGGCAGACCGGGGCGCAGCAACTCGACGACTTCACCCGGCAGAACTTCGCCAACGATCCGCGCAACCTGCAGGCCACCGTCGGGTGGGTGAATCAGGAGAAGGGCGATTCCGACGCGGCATCCTGGTTGCCGCCCAACAACTCCTACCGGTGCGCCTACGCATCCCGGATCGTCGAGGTGAAGGCGGCCTACGGGTTGTGGGTGACGCCGGCCGAGCATGACACGCTCGAACGGGTCCTGCTGAACTGCTAGGCGGTCGTGACGCCGCGCAGGGTCAGGCTCAGCAGGCTCTGGCGCTGCGCCAGTTCGCCGCCGCCGTCATCGGACACCAGCAGCAGGGTGTAGGAACCGTCGGAAAGCCGCGGCCCCAAGGTGATTCCCTCGAAATTGGTGAAGGCGAAGTAGCCCTCCCACAGCAGTGTCTTGGTGGCCGGGGTGAAGCCGCCGTTGCTGAGGCTGGGCAGGACGGCGACGTCGGTCGCCTCGGTGAGACCGACCTGGTAGATGCGGGACCGGAAGATCGGCAGGAACCCGCCCAGCTCGCGCTCCAGTGTCAGCACCTGCCCATCGGGCAGGGCGACCATGTCAACCAGGCCGCTTCGTTCGACGTCGATCAACGGCGATAGTTCGGCGATCGGATCGGTGCGATAGGCGTACTGGCTCGCCGGCGCGAAGTCCGGGCCGTTGAACTTCTGGATCCTGACCCAACTGCCGGCTGTCGTCGTGGACAGCGCCCCGTCGGTCCGGAGGGCTTCTTCGTTGGCTGTCCACAGGGCACCCGCGCCGTAGGCGAGTGATTCCAGACCGAAGTCGCCCTGGACGTTGGCGGGCCGGTAGATGCTCGGCACCTCGACCGAACCGGTCTTCGCTCCGTCCGACAGGCTGAATTCGGTGATGGTGGAGGCGATTTCGTCGGAGACCCAGACGCCGGAGCCCGACGGTGTCAGGGCGATGCCCTCGGAATCGCGGCCCAGGGCCGGGGCGGTGATGCCGGTGTCGACAAACCCCGACCTGATCCCGCCCAGCGTCGAGGTGACCGAGGTGTAGACCTGCCAGATCGAGCCGGCCCCGTTGTCGCCGACCGAGTAGTAGGTGGTGCCGCCCGCGTAGGTCAGGCCACTGAGTTCGCTAGCCGTGGTCGTGCCACTGCTCAGGGCGTACGGACTCAATGCCGTGGGTTTGATGGAAGGCCCTGCGGTAGCGCCGGTTTGAACCGCCGCGCGGGGCCGTGCGTCCCGCCGCATGACCGGTTTGGCCGTCCCTCTCGCGGCCGCCGGTGCGACGCGGTGGGTGGTGGGCCCCGAGGAGTGCGCGTCGGCGCTGTCGGCGGAGGCCGGCGCCGCGGTCGCGAGCGCCGCACCGACACCCAGCCCTATCCCGAGCGCCAGGGCAGCCGCCCCGGCGCGGACGTCGATCTGCACCTAGACCGCGGTGGTCTTCATCGTGGTGAGGTCGGTCTTCATCAGCACGACGTTGTAGTTGCTCCAGATCGACATGTTCCAGTACAGGTTGTTCACGTCGGGATCGCCTGCGGCGTCGGTCAATTCGCCGGTGCCCGACAGCGGATGGATCATCGGCGCGTACAGGCCCGGGTATGTGATCGAGGTGGCGATGGTGACCGGATCCGACCAGGTGCCCTCCGGGGTGTCGGCGGTGCGCATCACCACGTTGTTGAGGCCGTTGCCGTAGAGCGTCACGTACTTGCCGAGATACTCGTTGTACTGCACCGACAATTCGCTCACGTTGCCGCCGGTCTTGGCGCCGATGAGCCCGGCGAACCAGCCGCCGAAGAAGTTCGGGTTGTTGGCCAGATCGCGGACGAAGCCGAAGATTCCGCTGGAGTTCGGCGAGTCACCGAGCACCGGGGCGGCGTAGGCCTGGTTGGAAGTCCACGCGCTGCCGTCCCAGTACTCGTACTTGGTCAGATCGGTGATGTCACCCTCGGCGAACCGGGACAGGAAGGCCGATCCGGCGCGGCCGGCCGGAGTTCCGAACCCGTACACGTAGCGGGTCTCGCCGGGGGCGACGTTGCTCTCCGGTTCGAGCACGTAGGCCATCTGCTGGAAGTTCTGATCGCCGAAGTGCCAGGCCTGCCTGGCCCGCAACAACCCCGCGGAGCGGATGGTGGAGGTCTGCAGAATCCACTTGCCGGTCGCCTCGTCGTACTCGGACACGGCCGAGTAGTTGGTGGTCCAGCGCCCCGGGGTGTCCCAGGACTTCACCGACATGTAGCTGACGTAGTTGTTGGCGTCGGTGTAGATCGCCGAGGTCGGGATGTTGGTGGTCTCCGAGCCGATGAAGAACACCTGGTCGCGGGCAGCCGGGATGAACTGGTAGGCCGGGCCGGTGTTGATCAGGCTCAGGCCGTTGTAGAGCTGGGTGTCACTGCTGAGCAGCAGCACGTTCGATCGCCAGTCGCCGCTCATGTTCGGGCCGCTGAAGGTGTCGCCGAAGGCGAGCTGGGTGTAGCCGTTGACCGGGTTGACCCACATGATGCCCAGGTCGGTGCCGTAGACGTTGGCCCAGCTGGTGTTGTTGGTCTGCGTCCAGGTCGATCCGGGGTAGGCGTTGTTGCGCTGGCCGGTGACCCAGCCCAGCGGCGACGAGGTCAGGCTGGTGGGCGTGGCCGCGACCGCGGCCGAGGTGAGGTTCGCGGCCGAGGTGAGGTTCGCAGCGGCCTGCGCGGCCCGCGCCGACGCGGCGCCCTCGCGGCGGCTCACGGCCAGCGCCGTCACGGCGGCCGTCGAGTCGACCGGGGCGCCGGTGCCGCTGCCCGGTGCGGCGATGGTCCGGGACACCGGGCTGGTCGCCGACGACGCGGTCGCCGTGGCGGCGGCCGGTGCAGAAGTGCTCTTGGTCGCCGGCTTGGCCGCGGTCGCGGGCGTGCCCCGCCGGGCCGTGGCAGCGCGGGCCGGGCCGCGCCGGGAACCGGTGTCGGAAGTGGCCGAAGCAGTGCCCGAGTCGTCGGCGCTGTCGGCCCAGGCGACGGCGGTCCCGGAGGCGATGGCGGCTCCGACGCCCAACGCGATCGCTAACGCCCCGATCCGGCCGACGTGCATCGCGGCGTTCTTGGGAGAATTCATCAATTCGCTCCTGCTCGGTGAATAACTGCAGGTCATCGACCCTGGCAAAGCCGTCCTGACGTGGCCTTCACAGCACTGTACTCACACTTCGCTCAGGATTTCCACAGCCACGGCTAAGCCGGGCAAAGCCGCAATGAACCCGTAATCAGTGACCGGCGAGTAGCTCGGCCATCCGCGGGACGAGGGTCTGCAGCGCCTTGATCGGACGGATCATCACCTTCACCGAGGTGATCTGGTCGGCGTCGTTCCAATGGATCATGTCGATGCCCTCGACGGTGACCCCGTCGAGCTGGGCGGCGAACTCCAGCACCGCCGAACGCTCCCCGAACCACATCCCGACGTAGTGGAAGTCGGTGGTGCTGAACAGCTTCTCGGCCGCCCGCAGATAGGTGGCCGCCTTCTCCCGCCCCTGCTGCGGGGTGAACACCGCGGGGGAGTAGAACACCGCATCCTCGGCGAGCATCTCGTCGAGTTCGGCGGTGCGGCCGTCGACGATGACGCCGAGCCAGCGCTCGATCACCGCCGGACGCGGTGTCACCGCACCCACGACTTCACCAGGTCCATAGGGACGGGTCGGTGGGGTACTGATCGCAGATGTCGGTGGTGCGGGCGGCGACGCCCTTGTTGTTGAAGAACAGCTTGGCCCAGTTCGGCCAGGCGAAGGCCAGCTGCTCGTAGTAGATGTCGGTGGCGATGTTCTCCGAGTACTGCCGCCGGCCGGCGTAATCCATCGAGAAGAACCAGTGGATCCGGTCGCGGGCCGCCTGCTGCACGTCGGCGCCCTTGTTGTTGTAGTCGATCATGTAGCGCTCGAAGTAGACCGGCGTGACGTCACGCGCGGCGGCCATGATCTGCTCGGCCGTGCACGAGGTGCGCAGCATCCGGTTCGGGATCGGGTAGTCCTCGGTCGCGTCGGCGGCGGCCGGCGCGGGGAACAGCGTGGCGATCAGGGCGATACCCAGGGCGGGCAGGCCCGCGCGGGTGAGGCGGTTGCGCATACGGCTCATGATGGTCCTCCCGGATTCGTGCTCACAAGTTGACGGTCGGCGGATGGGTCGGGGCCGGCGTCGGGGTCCGGCCAGGGTTGCGGCACCGGGCGGGGACGCACCCGTTGCGGCCACCAGAACCAGCGGCCGAGCAGGGCCGCGATCGACGGGGTCATGAACGAGCGCACCACCAGGGTGTCGAACAGCAGACCGAGGGCGATCGTGCTGCCCACCTGCCCGGCCACCATCAGGTCGCTGACGAGCATCGAGGCCATGGTGAAGGCGAACACCAGACCGGCCGAGGTCACCACCGCGCCGGTGCCGGCCATCGATCTGATGATGCCGGTGTTGATCCCGGCGTGGATCTCCTCCTTGAACCGGGACACCAGCAGCAGGTTGTAGTCCGAACCGACCGCCAGCAGGATGATCACCGACATCGCCAGCACCATCCAGTGCAGCGGGATGCTCAGGATGTGCTGCCAGATCAGAACCGAGAGCCCGAACGAGGTGCCCAGAGACAGTGCGACGGTTCCGACGATCACGGCCGCTGCCACCACACTGCGAGTCAGCACCAGCATGATGATGAAGATCAGGCACAGCGACGCCAGGCCGGCGATCATCAGGTCGTAGTTAGCGCCGTGCTGCATGTCCTTGTAGGCCGACGCGGTGCCGCCGAGATAGACCTTCGAGCCTTCCAGCGGGGTGCCCTTGATGGACTCGAAGGCGACCTTCTTGATCTTGTCGATCAGAGCCAGACCCTGCGGGGTGGTCGGGTCGTTCTCGTGGGAGATGATGAACCGCACCGCTTTTCCGTCCGGTGAGACGAACATCTTCAGCCCGCGCTTGAACTCCTCGTTCTCGAACACCTCCGGCGGCAGGTAGAACGAGTCGTCGTTCTTGGAGGCGTCGAAGGCCTTGCCCATCGCGTTGGCGTTGTTCTGCATCGCGTCCATCTGGTCCTGCATGCCGTTCATGGTCGACTGCATGGTCAGCATGGTGGTCTTCATGATCTTCATGTTCTCGATCATCGGCGGCATGACCGTCAGCATCTGCGGCATCAACTGGTCCATCTTTTCCATGTCGACGACGGTGGCCTGCAGATCGTCGGTGAGCGCGTCGACCTTGTCGAGACTGTCGAAGACCGACTTCATCGCATTGCACAGCGGGATGTCGTAGCAGTGCGGTTCCCAGTAGAGGTAGTTGCGAATGGGGCGGAATTGATCGTCGAAATCGGCGAGCTTGTCCCGGATCTCGTTGGTGTCGGCGACCATCTGCTTGGTCTTGATGACCATGTCGTGGGTGACGCCGACGAGCCGTTGCATGATCTCGTACTGCTTCTCCATGCTGTCGACGCTGACCTGGATGTCGTCGCCCATCTTGAGCATGTCCTTCATGCGGTCTTTGAGATAGGACATGTTCAACCGCTGGGTCGCACCGGACATGCTGATGATGAACGGGATCGAGGTGTGCTCTATCGGGGTGCCCTGCGGTCGGGTGATGGCCTGGACCCGGCCCACACCCGGGATGTGGAAGATGTTCTTGGCCACCTTGTCGACGACGAGCATGTCGGCCGGATTGCGGACATCATGATCGGTCTCGATGAGCAGGAGTTCCGGTTGCATCCGGGCCTGCGGGAAGTGCCGGTCGGCGGCCGCATATCCCACGTTTGCCGGAATATCGGCCGGCAGGTAGTTGCGGTCGTTGTAGCTCGTCGTATACGACGGCAGTGCCAACAGGCCGACCAAAGCCAGTGCGGTGGAACCGATCAGGATGGGACCGGGCCAGCGCACCACGGCGGTGCCCACTTTGCGCCAGCCACTGGTCTTCATCTTGCGCTTCGGATCGAACAGGCCGAAGTGGCTGCCGATGGTCAGGATTGCCGGGGCCATCGTGAGAGCGGCCACCACCGCGATCAGCATGCCGATGGCAAGTGGGATGCCCAGGCTCTTGAAGTAGGGGAGTCGGGTGAAGTGCAGACAGAACGTGGCGCCGGCGATCGTCAGACCCGAGCCCAGGATGACGTGCGCGGTGCCGTGATACATGGTGTAGAAGGCGGTTTCGCGATCCTCGCCGGCTTCGCGCGCCTCGTGATAACGGCCCAGTAGGAAGATCACGTAGTCGGTGGCCGCCGCGATGGCCATGGTCGTCAGCAGGTTCACGGCGAACGTCGAGAGCCCGATGATGTTGTGGTAGCCCAGGAACGCGACGATGCCCCGCGCTGCGGCCAGCTGGATGAAGACCATCATCAGCACCATCACCGTGGTGACGATCGACCGGTAGACCAGCATGAGCATCACGAAGATGACGATCAGGGTGACCGTGGTGATCTTCTGCACGCCTTTGTCGCCGGCGTGATGCTGGTCGTAGAGCATGGCGCCGGGGCCGGTGACGTAGACCTTGAGCCCTTGTGGCGGTGGGTTTTTCGCGACGGTGTCGCGGACCGCCTGGATCGACTCGTTGCCCAGGGTCTCGCCCTGATTGCCGGCCAGATAGAGCTGGACGTAGGCGGCCTTGCCGTCGGCGCTCTGTGCACCGGTTTCGGTCAGCGGGTCGCCCCAGAAATCCTGGATGTGCTGAACGTGGCGGGTGTCGGCGTTGAGCTTGCCGATCAGGGTGTCGTAGTACTCGTGGGCCTGTTCACCCAGTGGCGCATCGCCTTCCAGCAGCACCATCGCCGAGCTGTTGGAGTCGAACTCCTGGAAGACCTGTCCGACCCGCTTCATCGCCTGCAGCGACGGAGCGTCATCGGGTGCCAGTGACACCGAGTGCTCCTGGCCGACGACCTCCAGTTGCGGGACGGCCACGTTGAGCAGCACCACCAGAGCGATCCAGAACAACAGGATGGGCACCGAGAACAGCCGGATGAATCTGGGGATGGCCGGATGCGCTCCGACGTGGCGGTTGGCTGCGGTGTTCTCGCCGACAGGGATCGCCACAGCGCTGGGGGCGACCTTGCGCCTCAACCGCTTGACCATTGAAAACCCCGTGACTGTGGACCGGATACGGACCAAAGATTAGCTTATGTAACTGTTCGGCATAGAATCCGGATATGACCACTTCGAGGCGCATCCTGGCCGCCGCCGTCTCGGCCGTGGCGGCCGTCACACTAGCCGCACCGGCCCAGGCCGATCCGGACATCGACTTCGCCAACCAGCTGCACGGCTACGGCATCTACGGGCAGCGGGATTACAACGCCTGGCTGGCCAAGATCGCCTGTAAGCGGTTGGCCACCGGTGTCGACGGCGAAGCCTACGCGTCGGAGACGTTCGTCTCGCGCAATCTGGCCCGCACCACGACGCAGTCGCAGGCATGGCAGTTCCTCGGCGCCGCGATCAGCATCTACTGCCCGGAACAGACGGTCGTGCTGCAGGCCGCTGCGCGGTAGCTGCCCGCCGGTTTAGCCGGCAAGTTTTTCCCCGCCGGTTTAGCCGGCAAGTTTTTCCCCGCCGGTTTAGCCGGCAAGTTTCCCGTTGTCGATCTCGTAGACCGCACCGTGCACGGCGGCGGCATCGTCGCTGGCGAGAAAAGCGATGACCGACGCCACATCGGCCGGCTCCATCAGCCCACGCGGGGCGGCGATCCGCATGATCAGTTTGTAGTCGGCGTTGTCCGGCGCGCTGAACTCGGTGACCTGAGGGGTCAGCATGCCGCCGGGGCAGACGACGTTGACCCGCAACCGTTCCCGGGTGTACTCGACCGCCAGCGCGCGGGTCAGACCGACCAGTCCGTGCTTGGCCGAGCAGTAACCGGCCGAATAGACCTCGCCCTCCACCCCGGCCACCGAGGCGACGTTGACGATGTTGCCGCCGTCCAGCAGATGCGGCAACGCCGCACGGCAGAGGTAGAACGGCGCGCTCAGGTTGACGGCGAGGTCATAGGCCCACTGCTCATCGGTGACCTCGGTGGTGTGGCGCATCTGGTGATAGCCGGCGGCGTTGACGAGCACGTCGAGGCGGCCGAATCGCCGCACGCACTGTTCGACCGCGTCCCGGCAGGCCTGCGGATCGGTGATGTCGACACTGGCGTACTGGCCACCCGGCACCTCGTCGAACACCGCGGCCATCCGCCCGGCGTCCCGCGCGATGCCGAACACGGTGGCCCCGCGCCGGGCGAAAAGCGTGGCCACCGCCGCGCCGAGCCCTGAGGACGCGCCGGTGATCAGGGCGACCTTCCCGTCCAGTTGCCCCATCACCGGGTCCTTCCGCTAGAGGTGCACCCTCGGTTACAGGTGAACATCGCGCAGTCCCACCGCATTGCGCAATCCTGAGCAGTTGTAGCACCCGACGCAGCCGACGCAGTCCTGGCAGCGGGCGCAGGCCAGGCAGCCCACGCAGCGCCGGCAGGCCGCGCACAGCACGCATCCCACGCACTGGTGCAGCAGGATCGACAACGCCGTCAGCAGGCTGCCGGCGACCGCCGCGCTGCCCGCGGTGGCGATGGATCCGGCGACGGCGGCACTGCCGGTGGTGGCGATGGATCCGGCAACGGCGCTGCTGCCGGTGGTGGCGATGGATCCGGCGACGGCGGCACTGCCGGTGGTGGCACGGGATCCGGCGACGGCCACGGAGGTGTTCATCACCCGATCATGGCCTGACGAGCGCATTGAGGGGCGAGAAATTACACGACAGTGACCATGTGCCGCCCCGGCAGGCGCGTCGGCGGGGCATCGTCTTGAATAGAAGGGCACGCCGTCGAGGGGAGGGAGAGGCTGTTGCGGGTAATCGCTGAAAAGCAGCCGACTTCACCTGCGTCGATTTCGCCTGCGTCAATTGCGCCTGCGTTCGAGACCTGGCGCGACACCGTCCGCACCGCCGCGCTGGACCACGTCGCCGAGTTCGTCGCCACCCAGTGTGTGCCGCAACTGCACCGCACCGGCATCGACGTCGCTCCCGAGATCCTGACCGGGTTGCTCGACGGCGGGAAGTGTCTGCGCTCGACCTTCATGTACGTCGGCTGGCTGTGCGGCGCGGGCCCGGATGACGCCGCCCTTCGCGCTTCGGCGGGCCTGGAACTGCTGCAAGCCTTCGCCTTGCTGCAGGACGACGTGATGGACGACTCACCGCTGCGTCGCGGCCGCCCGGCGGCTCATGTCCAGTTCGGCGACTGGCACCGCCGCCGTGGGTTGTCCGGTTCCGGTGAGAGATTCGGCGCCGCACTGGCCATCCTGCTGTCCGATCTGTGTCTGGTCTGGGCCGAGCAGATGATGCGGGAGAGCGGTGTGGCCCAGACCGCCTTGGAACGGGCCTGGCCGCACTACGACGCGATGCGGGTGGAGTTGGCCGTCGGGCAGTTCGCCGACGTGGCCAACGACGCCGGGGCGGAGCCCACCCTCGAGTCCGTGCTCGACGTGGCCCGGCGCAAATCCGGCAACTACACCGTGCGTCGCCCGCTGGAGATCGGCGCGGCGATGGCCGGCCGGGAGGACCTGCTGGGTGCGCTGGGGGCCTACGGCGAAGCGGTGGGTGAGGCCTTCCAACTGCGCGACGATCTGCTCGGAGTTTTCGGATCGCCGGACCTGACCGGTAAGCCTGCCGGCGGGGACCTCGCCGAGCGCAAGGCGACCAGCGTCGTGGTCGTCGCCCAGCAGATGGCCGAGCCGGCGATCGGCCGGCAGTTCGTCGAACTGATGAACGCCGACGCCCTCGGAGAGGCCGACATCGCGCACTGGCGCAACCTGATCGCGGCCACCGGAGCACCGGACTGGATCGAAGAAATGATCGCCGAACGGGTGAACGCCGCCGACGAACACCTCGCCGGTATCCCGATCGACGACTCGGTGCGACATGCACTGGCCCAGATGGCCGCGGCGTGCACTTCGAGGGTCACCTGAGGTGAGGAGCCGATGATGCGAACTGTTCCAGGACCGACCGACCGCGTCGTGGTGGTGGGCGCAGGGTTGTCCGGGCTGTCGGCGGCGATGCAACTCGCCGGCCAGGGCCGTACGGTCACCGTCGTTGAGCGCCAAGGGTTCCCGGGTGGCCGGGTGGGCCAGGCCGACATCCGCGGCTACCGCATCGACACCGGCGCGACGGTGCTCACCATGCCCGACATCATCGAGGAGGCGTTCGACGCCGTCGGCGCCTCGATGGGCGACCACCTCGAACTGCTGCCGCTCGACCCGGCCTACCGCGCCTCGTTCGCCGACGGTACGTCGCTGGATGTGCACACCGACGGCGCGGCGATGACCGCCGCCATCGAGCAGTTCGCGGGGCCCGACCAGGCCGCCGGCTATCAGCGGCTGCGGCAGTGGCTCACCGACCTCTACAAGCTGGAGATCGAAGGGTTCATCGGCGCGAATTTCGAGTCCCCGCTCTCGCTGCTGACCCCGCAGCTGGCCCGGCTGGCCGCCATCGGCGGATTCCGCGGCTGGGAGAAGATGGTCAGCAAGTTCATCACCGATGAACGCGTGCAACGGATCTTCACCTTCCAGGCCCTCTACGCCGGCGTCCCGCCGCAGCATGCGCTGGCCGCGTACGCGGTGATCGCCTACATGGACACCGTCGCCGGCGTGTACTTCCCGCGCGGCGGTATGCGCGCGGTACCCGAGGCGCTGGCCGCCGCGGCCCAGAAGGCCGGTGTGCAGTTCCGGTACTCGACCAGCGTGACCGCCCTGGAGCAGTCCGGGTCTCGGGTCACCGCGGTGCGCACCGATGCCGGTGACCGAATCGCCTGTGACGCAGTGGTTCTCACCACCGAACTGCCGCTGACCTACCAGCTGCTGGGGCGCACGCCGCGCCGCCCGATCAAGATGCGGCTGGCCCCATCGGCGGTGGTGATGCATGTCGGCGTGCCGTCAGTGGGCGACAAGCTGGAGCATCACAACATCAGCTTCGGCGGCAAGTGGTCGGAGACCTTCGACGAGATCATCAACGACGGCACCCTGATGAGCGATCCCTCGCTGCTGATCACCAGGCCCACCGCCGGTGACCCGACGCTGGCCCCGCCCGGGCGCGATCTTCTCTACGTGCTGGCGCCCTGCCCGAATCTCGAAGCCGGACAGATCAATTGGGCCGCCCGGGGCGACGCCTACGCCCACGAGATGCTCTCCACCGCGGCCGAGCGGTTGCTGCCCGGACTGGACCGTGACGCCGACATCCTCGATGTCGTCACCCCGGCTGACTGGGCCCGTCAGGGCATGACGGCGGGAACCCCGTTCGCGCTGGCGCACACCTTCTCCCAGACCGGACCGTTCCGGCCGGCCAACCTCGTTCGCGGCATCGACAACGCGGTCTTGGCCGGCGGGTCGACGGTGCCGGGCGTGGGTGTGCCGACCGCACTGCTGTCCGGCCGCCTTGCGGCCCAGCGCATCACCGGTCCTGCTCAAGATCGTTCGCGGACCACTATCGCCGGGGTGAAGGGATGATCCGCACCGAGTTGCAGGCCGCCGGGATCGACGACGAACGGCTGCGGGAGTCCTACCGGTACTGCCGCAGTCTCAACGCCGAACACGGCCGCACCTACTTCCTGGCCACCCGACTGCTGGCGCCCTCGCAGCGGCCGGCGGTGCACGCTCTCTACGGCTTCGCCCGCTACGCCGACGACATCCTCGACGACCTGACCTCCGAGGCCACGGTCGCCGAACGAGAGGCACGCCTGGAGCGACTGGCTGCGAAGTTCTTCAACGGCGCCGAGGACGAACCGGTGCTGCCGGCCGTGCTGGACACCGCCCGCAGGTACAACATCCCGTTGAGCCTGTTCGACGAATTCCTGACGTCGATGCGGATGGACCTGACCGTCACCGACTATCCCGATCGCGCGGCGCTGAATCACTACATGCGCGGTTCGGCTGAGGTGATCGGGTTGCAGATGCTGCCCATCCTGGGCACCGTCGGGCCGGTGTCCGACGCCGAACCGTACGCCGAGGCGCTCGGTCAGGCCTTCCAGCTGACCAACTTCCTGCGGGACATCAACGAGGATCTCGAGCGCAACCGGGTCTACCTGCCTGCTGACGAACTGGCCGCCTTCGGCGTCGACCGCGAACTGCTGATGTGGTGCCACGCCAACCGCCGCACCGATCCCCGGGTCCGGCAGGCACTGGAGGCCCAGCACGTCGTGACCCGCGAGATCTACCAGGAGGCCAGGAAGGGCGTCGCCCTGCTGGCGCCGCAGTCGCGGCCCTGCGTGCAGACCGCCCTGACCCTGTATTCCGACATCCTGAACCGGATCGAGGAGATCGACTTCGAGGTCTTCCGCGAGCGCGCCTCGGTGGGCAAGTTCCGTCGCTTCACAGTGTTCGCCGGGGGGCTGGTCCGGGCCAAACGGGCCCGGGGCGTGCATTGAACGAGCGTTGGCAGTACCTGCTTCTACTGGGCGGGTGCATTCTCATCACGCTGCCCCTGGAGATCTTCGGTAAGGGGGTCTACCGCCAGCCCGTGCGTCTGCTGCGGGCACTGCTGCCGGTGGCGCTGGTCTTTCTGGTGTGGGACGCGATCGCGATAGCGCTGCACATCTGGCACTACAACCCCCGCTACGTCAGCGGGATCGACGTGCCGTTCATGCCGCTGGAGGAATTCCTGTTCTTCCTGGTGATCCCGCTGTGCGGTCTGCTGACGTATTCGGCGGTCAGCGCCATCCTCGGCATGCTGCGCCGGCCACGCTCCGAACGCCCCGGAGCCGGGCGGTGATCGGCCTGGGCTACACGCTGCCCGCCATCGTCGCCGTCGTGGTGGTGTGTGTGCTGGAATTGGCGGTGTTGCGCACCGGCCTATTCCGCAAGCCGGCCTATTGGATATCAATGGTGATCGTGGTGGGGTTCCAGATCCTGACGGACGGGTGGCTGACCAAGCTGTCCGCTCCGATCGTCATCTACAACGAGGATCACACCTCGGGCCTGCGATTCCCGTGGGACATCCCGGTGGAGGACTTCCTGTTCGGGTGGGCACTGGTCACCGCCGTCCTGCTGCTCTGGGTCAAGCAGGGGCAGAAGCAGTGACCGCAGACCGCGCTGACATGCTCAGAACGGGCCTGCCCAAGGCCCAGGTCCCGGGCGCCTTCGACGTCGGCGCGCGCGCCTATGACCGCCTCGTCGGCGCCAATCCCGGGTATCACAACCATCTCCGGATCTCGGCACGCCGGATGCGGATCCCCAACGGCGGCCGGGGACTTCGGCTGCTCGACGCCGGTTGCGGCACGGGCGCCTCGACCGCCGCACTGCTGGAGGCTGCGCCGCACGCCGAGATCGTCGCCGTGGACGCCTCGGCCGGAATGCTCGAACAGGCCACCGCCAAGACCTGGCCGGACTCGGTACGGTTCGTGCACACCCCCATCGAGGCACTGGCCGAGGCGGGGGTGACGGGTGCGTTCGACGGGATCCTCGCGGCCTACCTGTTGCGCAACCTGGCTGATCCGGACGCCCAGTTGCGGCGGTTCCGCGAACTGCTGCGCCCGGGCGCACCACTGGCCGTACATGAGTACTCGGTGGCCGACTCCAAAGCCGCACAGGCGATCTGGAGCGCGGTGTGCTGGGGCATCATCATCCCGGCGGGCCGGTTGCAGACCGGCGATAGCACCCTCTACCGGCATCTGTGGCGCAGCGTGAACTCCTTCGACGGGGCCGCGGACTTCCAGCGCCGTCTGGTGTCGGCCGGTTTCGCCGGCGTGCACAGCGAAACCATGCCCGGCTGGCAGCGCAACATCGTGCACACATTCATGGGGGACGCACCGTGAAAGACCCACGCCGAGTTGCCCATCCGGCAGCGCCCGGACTGCCGACCGCCGGCTCGCTGGAGACCACACCGCACGTCGTGGTGATCGGCGCCGGAATCGCCGGCCTCGCCGCCGCCACCGGACTGATCGAGCGGGGCGTCTCGGTGGACGTCCTGGAGCGCGAGTCGAACCTCGGCGGGCGGGTCGCCGGCTGGAACGACACGATCGACGACGGACCGCTGGCCGGGACGGAAATCGCCAACAACCGGGGGTTCCACGCGTTCTTCCGGCAGTACTACAACCTGCGGGCGCTGTTGCGACGCAGTGACCCGGGACTGGAGCGGCTCAAGGCGGTCGAGGACTACCCCCTCGTCGATGCCCACGGCCGCCGCGACACCTTCCAGGGCCTGCCGCAGACGCCGCCGTGGAATGGTCTGTGGTTCGCGCTGCGCAGTCCGACCTTCCGGGTCCGGGATCTGTTGCGGCTCAACTCCAAAGCCGCCGCGCCGTTGGCCTGTGTCACGGTCCCGGGCATCTACGAGAAGCTCGACCACCAGGACGCCGAGTCGTTCCTGCGCGACATCAACTTCCCGATCGCTGCCCGGCACCTGGCCTTCGAGGTGTTCGCGCGCAGCTTCTTCGCCCGGCCCGAGCGGCTGTCGGCGGCGGAACTGGCGGCGATGTTCCACATCTACTTCCTCGGCTCCAGCGAGGGCCTGGTATTCGATGTTGCCGCGTCCAACTTCGACACCGCGCTGTGGAATCCGTTGGGGCAGTATCTGTCCGGTCACGGCGTGAAGTTCCACACCGGCGTCTCCGCGGAGTCGATCGGCCTCGGCGGATCGCGCACGTTCCAGGTTCGCACCGGCGACGCCGTGATCGACGCCGACGGGGTGGTGCTGGCCGCCGACGTCGAGGGCCTGCAGCGCATCGTGGCGGCCTCACCGGATCTCGGCGACGACGACTGGCGCGGGCGGGTGGCCGCGATGAAGGTCGCTCCGCCGTTCGTGGTGCAGCGGCTGTGGCTGGACTCGCCGGTACAGGCCGACCGCCCGGACTTCCTCGGCACCGGCGGCCTGGAGCCGGTGGACAACATCAGCGTGGTGAGCCGCTACGAACGCCAAGCCGCCGAGTGGGCTCGTGAGCACGGCGGCTCGGTGGTCGAGGTGCACTCGTACTCGGTGGTGGATCCCCCTCCGTTCGAAGGGCTGCGGGAGAAGATGCTGGCGCGGCTGCACCAGCTCTACCCGGAGACCGCCCGGGCCGGTGTGGTCGCCGAGCGCATCCTGTTCAGACAGGACTGCCCACTACTGGCGCCGGGCTCGCACGCAGGACGCCCGACGGTGGTGACCCCGGTGCCCGGCCTGATGCTGGCCGGCGACGGCATTCGCATCGACCTGCCGGTAGCGTTGATGGAACGCGCTGCCACCACCGGATTCACGGCTGCCAACGAGCTGCTCGCGGGCTGGGGAGTCAGCGGACACACCCTGCACACGGTGCCGCTGCAGGGACGCTCCCGGGTGCTGCGGCGGCTGGCGGAGAGAGCGAGCTGACATGGGCCTGTTGTCCCGGATCGGTGAACGGATTCCCAAAGACATTCCGTTGCAGATCATTCCGAAGATGGATTGGGCCCGGCAGAAGCCGACGTTCCAAGATGCCCAGCCCGCGCTGATCGACGCCGCCCTGCGCCGGGCCCTGGCCCGGCCCAGCGGCAACTGGTATGTCTTCGCCGCCAGCACCGACATCCGGTCCGACCGCCCGTTCGGCGCCAAGGTCGCCGGGGTGGACGTGGTGGCCTGGCGCGACGAGCAGGGCGGTCTGCACGTCGGCCCGGCGTCCTGCCCGCACCTGGGCGCCGACCTGTCCACCGGCAAGGTGGAATGCGGCGGACTGATCTGCCCGTGGCACGGGCTGAAACTGGAGGGCCGCCGGGAGTTCGGCTGGAAACCGCTGCCGTCGCACGACGACGGTGTGCTGGTCTGGGTCCGGCTGGACAAGGTCGGCCGGGAACAGCCACTGGACGCCCCGGTGCTGCCGGTCCGCCCGTCCGGCCCGCAACTGGCCGCGGTGACGCGACTGGAGGGGGTCTGCGAACCGAGCGACGTCATCGCCAACCGACTCGACCCGTGGCACGGCGCCTGGTTCCACCCGTACTCGTTCGCCCATCTCGAGGTGCTCAGCGCCCCGCCGGTCGATGCCGACGACGACGCCGACATCTTCCAGGTGGCCGTCACCTTCCACCTCGGCCGCCTCGGCGTGCCGGTGATCGCGGAGTTCACCGTCCCGGAGCCGCGCACCATCGTCATGCACATCGTCGACGGCGAAGGCGCGGGCAGTGTGGTGGAGACCCACGCCACCCCGATCGGAACCGGCCCGGACGGCCGGCCGCGCACCGCGGTGATCGAGGCCGTCATCGCGCAGTCGGAGCGGCCGGGCTTCAAGATGTCGCTGAAGGCCGCCCCGTTGATCCAGCCACTGATGAGAGTGGCCGCGGCCCGGTTGTGGCGCGACGACTTGATCTACGCCGAACGCCGGTACACGCTGCGCGCGAAGGGATCTCACTGACATGGTTGAGCGGGTCGGTCCAAAACGTGTCGTGGTCTGGGGGACCGGCTTCGTCGGGAAGATGATCATCCCGGAGGTGCTGCGACATCCCGAGTTCGAACTCGTCGGCGTCGGGGTGAGCAACCCGGACAAGGTCGGCCGTGACGTCGGTGAGATCTGCGGACTGCCCGACCCGGTGGGGATCCTCGCCACCGACGACGTCGACGCACTGATCGCGTGCAAGCCCGACGCGCTGGTGCACTACGGACCCACGGCGGCCAAGGCCGACGCCAACATCGAGGTGATCGGACGCTTCCTTCGGGCCGGCATCGACGTCTGCTCAACGGCGATGACGCCGTGGGTGTGGCCGAAGATGCATCTGAACCCGCCGAACTGGATCGAGCCGATCACCGCGGCGTGTGAGGCCGGCGGATCCTCGTGCTTCACCACCGGGATAGACCCCGGCTTCGCCAACGACCTGTTCCCGATGACGCTGATGGGTCTGTGCTCGGAGGTGCGCCGGGTGCGCGCGTCGGAACTGCTGGACTACACGAACTACGAGGGCGACTACGAGTTCGAGATGGGCATCGGGCGCGAACCCGAATTCGCTCCGCTGCTGCAGAACTCCGACATCCTGGTGTTCGCCTGGGGCGCCACCGTGCCGATGATCGCCCACGCCGCCGGGATCGAACTCGACGCCATCACCACCACCTGGGAGAAGTGGGTGACCCCGACGGACCGCAGGACCGTCAAGGGTGTCATCGAGGCGGGCAAGGTGGCTGCGGTCCGGTTCACCATCAACGGCGTCTTCAACGGTGAGACCCGCATCCAGCTTGAGCACGTCAACCGGATCGGGCGCGATGCCGCCCCGGACTGGCCCTCCGGTGACCAGGACGACGTCTACCGCGTCGACATCGAGGGGACCCCGAGCATCTTCCAGGAGACCGCGTTCCGGTTCACCGACGGCTCCGGACGCGACGCCGCCACCGCCGGCTGCCTGGCCACCGGGTTGCGCGCGCTCAACGCGGTACCGGCCGTGAACGACCTGCCGCCCGGCTGGGTGACGCCGCTGGACCTTCCGTTGATTCCGGGGCGCGGCACGATTCGCTGAACTACTTGTTTCGGCGGCGGTTCAGCAGGACGCCGGCGACGATCCCGATCAGCAGCATCAGCGACAGCAGCAGCCACATCGGGGACTCCACCGTCATCCAGAGCAGGTGCACCCGCTGGGTGTCGCGGTTCTGGCCGATGAAGACGGCCGCCAGAGCGACCAGGGTGATGGAGATCCAGTTGTGCAGGGCGAACCGGACAACCGGATTCATCTCATTCGCAGACATGCCGCGACCGTAGTCCGGCGTGCCAGACTGCGCTGATGAACGCCCAGCGTGTCGCTCGCATGATCACGATCGTGGTCGGGCTGGCGGCGGTGCTCTCGGTGGGCGGGTTGATCACCACCGCCGTGCTCAGCTTCGTCGCCGACAAGTACAGCGCGTACGGCGAACTGCCGATCCCCGGTTCGGGGGTGATCGACCTGCCCGCCGGGGAAGTCACCGTCAGCTTCCACGTCCGAGGCTACGGCGGCCGCGGTCTGTCGGTGCCGCCGCTGACATTGGGCATCATCGGACCGGCCGGTGTGGCCGACCCGCAGGTGACCGAGGACCTCGGCGCCACCGTCAGCGTCAACGACGACGCCCGTCGCCGGGTCTGGGTGATGCAGGTACCAACTGCGGGCAGCTACCAGATCACCGCCAAGGGCCCGATCGGCGGCTACGTCGACCCGCGGTTGGCATTCGGCCGCAGCGGTTCCTTCGATCACCTGTTGTGGGTGTTCGTCGCGCTGTCCGTCGTCAGCACCGACCTGGCCATCGCCGTCTGGTGGTTCCGGCGGCGTTCTCGCCGGTCCGCGCCGCCTGTCGCGGTGTCTGATCCTTACGTCCCCACCGATGAGGCTGTGCGGCTTGAGCAGCTGAAAAACATTGCTGCGCTGCGGGATTCAGGTGCCATGACCGACAGGGAGTTCGAGGCCGAGAAGCGCCGCATCCTCGACGGCAAGTAGGACTACACTGCCTCGCGTGAAGGCTGTCAGCTGTGAACGCGGAACGCTCTCGGTGGTCGACCTGGCCGAGCCGAGGCCGGTCGAGGGACAACTGGTCCTCGATGTGCGGGCCTGCGGCATCTGCGGGTCGGATCTGCATGCCAAGGATCACGCCGACGATCTGACCGGCGTGATGGCCAAGGTCGGCTACCCCGACTTCATGCGCAGCGACACCGCCACGGTGCTGGGGCACGAGTTCGCCGGTGTGATCGCCGAGCGCGGCCCCAGGACGCCGAAGAAACTGCGGCAGGGGATGACCGTGGTGTCCTTCCCGTTGGTGCGCGCGCACGGCGGGGTGCAGTTGACGGGGCTTTCGCCGCTGGCTCCCGGCGGCTACGCAGAGCGGGTCGTGGTCGAGGCGTCGCTGACCTTCCCGGTGCCCAACGGGCTGTCTGTGGACATCGCCGCACTGACCGAGCCGATGGCGGTCGGACTGCACGCGGTGCGACGCAGTGAGATCTCCAAGCGCGACACCGCGATCGTGGTGGGCTGCGGGCCGGTGGGCCTGGCGGTCATCTGTCAGCTCAAGGCCCTCGGTGCGGAGAAGATCGTGGCCAGCGACTTCTCGCCGGCCCGTCGCGAGTTGGCCCGCCGGTGCGGGGCCGACGTGGTGGTGGATCCGGCCGTGGAATCGCCGTTCGAGCGGGCCCTCGGCAAGGGGATGATCACCGAGTCCACCGCGCTCTACGACATGGCGCTGACCACGATGGGCAAACTGCGCAAGCTGCCCGGCTGGGCCGGGGTGTACCGGGCCGCCGACGCACTGGGCGCCGCCGACCCGAAGCGCCCGGTGATCTTCGAGTGCGTCGGCGTGCCCGGAATGATCGACGCGATGCTGGACTCCGCGCCGCTGAACTCGCGGGTCATCGTCGTCGGCGTCTGCATGGGCACCGACCAGATCCAGCCGACGATGGCCATCGCGAAGGAACTCGATCTGCGGTTCGTGTTCGGGTACACGCCGCTGGAGTTCTACGACACCCTGCACATGCTGGCGGACGGGAAGCTCGACGCCTCGGCGCTGATCACCGGCAAGGTCGGACTCAAGGGAGTCGCCGGAGCCTTTGCGGCGCTGGGGGATCCGGAGAAGCACGCCAAGGTGCTGATCGACCCGCGCAGTTCCGCCGAACTGGTCTAGGCCACTTCCTCCTCGCCGCTGCCGCGGCGCATCGTTAGTGACCGCGAAGGGTCAGTGGCCGCGCGCGACCCAGTCGTCGTAATTCACCAGTTCGCCGCCGATCGTCGTCGAATCGCCGTGGCCGGTGTAGACGACGGTATCGGCGGGTAGCCTGCCGAGCTTGTCCTTGATCGAGCCGAGGATCGTCGGGAAGTCGGAGAACGACCGGCCGGTTGCGCCCGGTCCGCCACAGAACAATGTGTCGCCGGAGAACAGCGCGCCGAGTGCCGGCGCGTAGAGGCAGGTCGAGCCGGGGGAGTGGCCCGGGGTGGCGATCACGTGCAGCTCGATGCCGTCGGCGGCAAGCACCTGGCCGTCCTCCAGCGCGCGGAATGCCTTGTCGCCGTGAGTCATCTGCCACAGCATGGTGTCGGCCGGACTCAGCAGCACCGGTGCGTCGAGGTCCTCGCTCAGCCGCGGGGCGACGGTGACATGGTCGTTGTGGCCGTGTGTGCAGACCACCGCGACGACGTGGCGACCGGCGACGGCGTCCTCGATGGCCTTCGCGTCGTGCGCGGCGTCGATGACGATCACCTCGGATTCGTCGCCGACGATCCAGATGTTGTTGTCGACTTCCCAACTGCCGCCGTCGAGTTCGAAGGTCCCGTGGGTGACGACCCGCTGGATGCCGCTCGTCACAGGACCACCACCGAGCGCAGCACCTCACCGGCGTGCATCTTGTGGAACGCCTGCTCGATGCCGTCGAGTCCGATGCGCTCGGAGACGAACCGGTCCAGCGGCAGCCGTCCCTGGCGGTACAGGCTGATCAGGGTCGGGAAGTCGCGCTCGGGCAGGCAGTCGCCGTACCAGGACGACTTCAGCGAACCGCCGCGGGAGAAGAAGTCCACCAGCGGCATCTCCAGACGCATGTCCGGAGTCGGAACACCCACCAGCACAACCGTTCCGGCCAGGTCGCGGGCGTAGAAAGCCTGCTTCCAGGTCTCCGGCCGGCCCACCGCGTCGATGACCACGTCGGCGCCGTTTCCGTCGGTCAGATCCTGAATGGTCTCCACGACGTCGAGTTCGCGGGCGTTGATCGTGTGAGTGGCGCCGAAATCGCGGGCCCACTTCAGCTTGGTGTCGTCGGTGTCGACGGCGATGATGGTCCGCGCGCCAACCAGTTTCGCGCCGGCGATCGCGGCGTCGCCCACCCCGCCGCAGCCGATGACGGCGACGGTGTCATCGCGCGCAACGGCGCCGGTGTTGATCGCCGCGCCGATGCCGGCCATGACACCGCAGCCCAGCAGTCCGGCCACCGCGGGGTCGGCCTCCGGGTCGACCTTGGTGCATTGCCCTTCGTGCACAAGGGTTTTGTCGGCGAACGCGCCGATGCCCAACGCCGGGGTGAGTTCGGTGCCGTCGGTCAGCGTCATCTTCTGGGTGGCGTTGAAGGTGTTGAAGCAGTACCAGGGCCGGCCGCGCTTGCAGGCCCGGCACTGGCCGCAGACCGCTCGCCAGTTCAGGACGACGAAGTCGCCCGGCGCCACTGAAGTGACGCCGTCGCCGACCGACTCCACCACGCCGGCCGCCTCATGGCCGAGCAGGAAGGGATAGGAGTCATTGATCCCGCCCTCTCGGTAGGTGAGGTCGGTGTGGCAGACGCCGCACGCCTGGATGGCGACGACGACCTCGCCGGGACCCGGAGCGGGGATGACGATGTCGACCAGTTCAACGGGGGCACCCTTGGCCCGTGAGATCACGCCACGCACTGTCTGACTCATGGTGAAAGACACTAGCGGCGGTGACGATGCCGCCGGGCCACCGGCGGAGGAGGAACGCCGCGATCAGACCCCAGCCGGGATAGGTTGACGGCGATGTCTGCTCTGGATCTGATCGCCGACTGGCCGGTGCCCAGTGCGTCGGCCGCCGTCATCGGACCGGCCGGGGTGCGCGCGGCCTACGGCGACACCACTCGCCGGTACCGACTGGCCTCGGTGACCAAGCCCCTGATGGCCCGCGCCGCCCAGATCGCCGTCGAGGAGGGCGTCTTCGACCTCGACACCCCTGCGGGCCCGCCCGGATCGACGGTGCGGCACCTGCTGGCCCACGCGGCCGGTTATGCGATGCAGACCCCGGAGATCCTCGCCCGGCCCGGGGCCAAGCGGATCTACTCCAACTACGGCTTCACCGTCCTGGCCGAGACCCTCGAACGGGATTCCGGCATCGAGGCCGGCCGCTACCTGGCCGAATCGGTGTTCGAGCCGCTGGCCATGGCGTCCTCCAGCCTTGACGGCGGCGCCGCGGCGGCCGGCTACGGGGCGGTCTCCACGGTGGCCGACCTGGCCGCATTCGCCGGAGACCTGCTGCGTCCGCGCACCGTGTCGGCCGAGATGCACGCCCTGGCGACCAGCGTGGCGTTCCCCGGCCTGGATGGCGTCGTGCCTGGTTACGGCATGCAGAAGCCCAACGACTGGGGACTGGGATTCGAGATCCGGGGGAGCAAGTCCCCGCACTGGACGGCAGCGGCGAACTCACCGGCGACCTTCGGGCATTTCGGCCAGTCCGGCACCTTCATCTGGGTCGATCCGGCCCGTGACCTGGCCCTGGTGGTGCTCACCGACCGGGACTTCGGCGACTGGGCCAAACCGCTCTGGCCGGTGTTGTCTGGCGAAGTTCTGAGAGAGTTCGACCCGGACTAGCGCAACATAGGCACCACGGGGCACAATAGACACGTACTGCACAACTGCATCTTCGGAAAACACCAGGTCGTTGGGGAAGACGTCCCTAGTGGAAGCCGAAGGAGAAGTTATGCGTGCGTCGAACCAGTTTGCCGACGCGACGACCGGAGTGGTCTATCTCCACTCCTCACCCGCGGCGGTGTGCCCACATGTCGAGTGGGCGTTGTCATCGACCCTGAATGCAGGGGCGAATTTGAAGTGGACCCCGCAGCCGGCCATGCCCGGCCAGCTGCGCGCGGTCACCAACTGGGTGGGTCCGGTGGGGACCGGCGCCCGGCTGGCCAATGCCCTGCGGTCGTGGTCGGTGCTGCGCTTCGAGGTCACCGAGGACCCGAGCCCCGGCGTCGACGGTCAGCGGTTCTGCCACACCCCGCAGCTGGGTCTGTGGAGCGGGGCGATGAGCGCCAACGGTGACGTGATGGTCGGCGAGATGCGGCTGCGGTCGCTGATGTCGGCCGGCGCCGACACGCTGGCCTCCGAACTCGACACGGTGCTCGGCACCGCCTGGGACGAGGCCCTTGAGGCCTACCGCGACGGCGGCGAGACCGGTGAGGTCAGCTGGCTCAGTCGCGGCGTCGGCTAGAACGCCCTACTTCCCGCGAGCGGGAAGTGCTGCGATCCGATGGGCCAGATACGGCGAGAACCAGCCGGCGTACTTCTCCTGCAGGACCGGGTCGCGCCAGTCCGAACCGGTGACGATCTCGCGGCAGGTGGGCTCGCCGCAGAGGCAGCGGAACTCGTCGTAGTCGCTGGCGTCGCACATCGCGTAGTCGAAGGACAACTCCTCGCCCGGTGCGATGTCGCGCATGGCGACCAGCAGCATCTGGCCGAGCAGGCCGCAGTTGGGCTCGCAGCAGTGATTGAGCATGTCGCCGGGATCCGGGGTGTCGCCGGAAACCAGGTACAGATCGGCGTCCACCTGGATCGACCGGCCCTGCCGGTCGTCACTGAAGGTCTGCAGCACGGCCAGCGGCACGATGTGGCCACCGAAGGCGGCGACGGTCTCCCCGGCCTCGATGGGCTCGACCGCATACGAGCCCCAGCCCTTCTCGCCGGCCGGGCGTGCTTCGGCCTTCGGGCTGAGCCAGTTGTAATCCATCGAACCCCCTCGAACACATATTTCCGGCCGACAGCCTACGGCCTGACGAGGATATGCACCGCCTCCGGCACCGCGGAGATCTCCGCGGGCAGCGGACCGACGAAGTCGCCGTCGGCGTAGGCGTTGATGCCCGGGCAGGCAATGGTGAGGGTCCGGGCCCGTGCGGTGGTCACTTCGTCGAGGTCGACGTGGGTGCCCTTGAACACGGTGGGGAACAGCCGGATCAGCCTGAGCCGGGAACCGGCCGCCACCATGGTGATGTCCAGCAGTCCGTCGGAGTGGTCGGCATTCGGGCAGATCTGCATGCCGCCGCCGTAGCTGCGGGTGATGCCGATCGCCGCAAGCGTCAGATCGGCGACGATCTCGCGTTCGCCGTCGAGCAGAAGCCGGAACGGCAGCGGCCGAAGCTGTGACAACTCGGCCACCATCGCCACGTTGTAGCGCATCCGGCCGTGCGGCCAACTCATCCGGTTGACCCGATCGCTGACCAGTGAGTCGAACCCGGTCGCCGCGACCGTGCCGAACCAGGTGCTCGCACCGTCGGCGGTACGGATGAGTCCCAGATCAGCCGCCTCGGTGTGGCCGGCCGCGATGACGTCGACGGCCGCTTCCGGATCGCCGACCGGAATGCCGTATTCGCGGGCGTGGTCGTTGCCGGTGCCGGCCGGCACGATCCCGAGCGGAATTTTCTTGCGGGCCAACGACTGCAGCGCCAGCCGGATCACCCCGTCACCGCCGATCACCACGAGTGCGTCGGTGCCACCGGCCACCGCCCCGTCCACCAGTTGGCGGGCATGGGCGGCGTCGCGACCGACGATCTGGACGACGTCGATTCCGAGTTGCTGGAACCTGGCCACCGCTCGCTCGGCGGCGTGCGGGGCGTTGCCGTGACCGGCCATCGGATTCGTCAGAACCGTGACGCGCCCGATGTTGCGTTGGGTGCTCACGGAATCAGCTTGCCCGGATTCAGGATTCCGGCCGGGTCGAGGGTCTGTTTGACCGCCCGCAACACCTGCGCGCCCAACTCGCCGATCTCCGCGGTCATCCACGGCCGATGGTCGGCGCCGACGGCGTGATGGTGGGTGATGGTGCCGCCGTGGGACACGATGGCGTCGCAGGCCGCGATCTTGGCGGCGTGCCACTGCTGCGCGGCGTCGCCGCGCTGGCCGGCGACGACGGTGAAGTACAGCGAGGCTCCGGTGGGGTAGACGTGCGAAATGTGGCACATCACCAGAGCCGGTGTGCCGCTTGCGGTCAGCGCCTGCGTCAGGGCCTCGGTGACCGCCGACTTCAACGCCGGCAGGTTCGACCACGACGTCGCGGTCTCCAGGGTCTCGCACAGCGCGCCGGCGGTCAGCAGTGAGTCGCGCAGATACGGGGCGTCGTAGCGGCCGTGCTCCCAGGCCTTGGCGGGCTGCTCACCCAGCGACGTGCCGCCGTGGGCGGCCATGATGGCGCGGGTCTCGGCGTGCCGGCTCTCGGTGTGGGCGGGGCTGCCCTCGAACACCGTGATGGCCAGACATCCGCCGGTGATGCTCTGCTCGCCGATGCTGCCGGTGGTGGCCAGGTTGATGCCGGTCTCCACTTCGTCGGACAGTCGCAGCACGGTGGGCCCGGCGCCGGTCTGGGTCACCGCGCGCAGGGCGGCGGCCCCGGTGCCGAAGTCGGGGAACGACCACGCCTCGTAGCGCACGCTCTCCGGAACCGGATGCACCCGTACCCGCACCCGGGTGATGACGCCGAAGACGCCCTCGGAGCCGATGAACAACTCACGCAGGTCCGGTCCGGCGGCCGAGGCCGGCGCGCGGCCCAGGTCCAGTGCACCCGCCGGTGTCAGCACCCGCATCCCGCGGACCATGTCGTTGAACCGGCCGTAGCCCGCCGAGTCCTGGCCCGAGGACCGGGTGGCGGCGAACCCGCCGATGGTGGCGTAGCGAAAGCTCTGCGGGAAGTGCCCCAGCGAGAAGCCGCGCTCGCCGAGCAGACGTTCGGCGTCGGGCCCGGTGAGCCCGGCGCCGAGTTCAGCCTCGCCCGAGACCTCGTCGAGCCAGTGCAGGGCGTCGAATCGGCGCAGATCCAGGGTGATGACCGCATCGAAGCCCGCGCGGATCGGGTCGACGCCGCCGACCACGCTGGATCCGCCACCGAAGGGCACCACCGCGATGCGGTGCGCCGTGCAGTACGCCAGAATCGCGGCGACCTCGTCCTCAGACCCCGGGAGTAGCACAGCATCGGGGGCGTCCTGGCGAATCTCCCTGCGGCGCAGCAGATCCGGGGTGGACTTGCCGCCGGCGCGCATCAACCTGTCGATGTCGGCGTCGCGCAGGTGGTCCGGGCCGACGATGGCCGCCAGGCCGTCGCGGTGTTCGCCAGGCAGGGCCGAGGGGGCCAACTGGACCTCGCCGATCCCCGGCGCGGGGTGATCGATTCCCGACACCCCGAGTGCCTGCTCCAGCAGGGTGCGGATCGCGGGGGACAGCGGTTTGGCCAGGGCCGGGTCTCCCCAGGCGTTCCAGGCCATCGGCGGCAACAAGGCGCTATCAGCATCTGACATGGGTTACAGTATTACAGATGTTGTCAATCAGTAACGCCGAGGCGGTCGACACCGGAGATCGGATCCTCGCCGCGGCCGCCAGTTGTGTGCGCGACTTCGGCGTCGAGCGGGTCACGCTGGCCGAGATCGCCCGGCGGGCGGGAGTGAGCCGCCCGACCGTGTACCGGCGCTGGCCGGATACCCGCACCATCCTGGCCGCGCTGCTGACCGAACGCGTCGTGGGCACCTGGCGGGAAAGCCCGCCGGCCGGGTCCGGTCGCGAGGCGCTGGTCGCCCGGATCGTCGACGTGGCCGGCCGGCTGCGCAGCGACGACCTGATTCTCACCGTGCTGCGTTCGGCTCCCGAACTGGCGATGGTCTACATCACCGACCGGCTCGGCGTCAGTCAGCAGGTGCTGATCGACATGGTCGCCGAGGAGATCCGGAAAGCCCAGGCCGACAAGACGATTCGGGTGGGCGATCCGCGCGAGCTGGCCGCGATGGTCCTGCTGTTCACCCAGTCGGTGGTCCAGTCCGGACAGATCGTCGAGGAGATCCTCGACGCGGACTCCCGCGCACGAGAACTGTCCCACGCGCTGAACGGATACCTGCAGCCATGAGCAACGCCATCAGCACAGCACTGAGCGCCACCCGCCGCCGCGCCGACCTGGCGGTCCTCGCCGACGGCGGCGCCGTCGACGTGGTGGTGATCGGCGGTGGGATCACCGGCGCCGGTATCGCCCTGGACGCTGCCACCCGCGGGCTGTCGGTGGTGCTGGTGGAGAAGCACGACCTGGCCTTCGGCACCAGCCGGTGGAGTTCCAAACTGGTCCACGGCGGGCTGCGCTACCTGGCCAGCGGCAACTTCGGCATCGCCCGGCGCAGTTCGGTGGAGCGCGGCATCCTGATGACCCGCACCGCGCCGCACCTGGTCAGCGCGATGGCCCAACTCGTCCCGCTGCTGCCGGCGATGAGCCGCTCGCAGCGTGCGCTGGTGCGGGTCGGGTTCCAGGCCGGCGACGTCCTGCGCGCCCTGGCCGGGACCAAATCCTCGGTGCTGCCGCGGCCGCGGAAGATCAGCGCCGCCGAGGCGATAGCGATGGCGCCGACGGTGCGCCGCGACGGACTCGACGGCGCCCTGCTGGCCTATGACGGCCAGTTGATCGACGACGCCCGACTGGTGATCGGGGTGGCGCGCACCGCCTCGCTGCACGGGGCGCGCATCCTCACCCGGGTCAGCGCCGCGGCGGCCACCGGCAACTGGGTACTGCTCACCGATGAGCTCACCGGAGAGTCACTGGAACTGCACGCCCGGACGGTGATCAACGCGACCGGGGTGTGGGCCGCTGAGGTGGATCCCACGATCAAATTGCGGCCGAGCCGGGGAACCCATCTCGTCTTCGACGCCGCCGCTTTCGGCAATCCCACTGCGGCACTGACCATTCCGATCCCCGGTGAGACCAACCGGTTCGTGTTCGCGATGCCCGAACAACTCGGCCGGGTCTATCTCGGACTGACCGATGAGGAGGCGCCCGGTCCGATCCCGGACGTGCCCGAGCCGACGGCGGGGGAGGTGGGCTTCCTGCTCGACACCGTCAACACCGCACTGCAGACCGCCCTGACGACCGCCGACGTCACCGGCGCCTACGCCGGGTTGCGGCCGCTGATCGACGCCGGCGAGGGCCGGACGTCGGATCTGTCCAGGGACCATGCGGTGCTGGAGTCCGGTAACGGGTTGTTCAGCGTGGTAGGCGGCAAGCTCACCGAGTACCGGCTGATGGCCCAGGATGTGCTGGACCGGGCGATCGAGGCCCGCGGGATCAGCGCCCAGCCCTGCCGGACTCATGATCTGCCCCTGATCGGCGCCCCCGCGAGTCCTGTTGCGCAGAAACGGTATCCGGGTGATCTGCCAGCCTCGCTGGCCGCCCGCTACGGCACCGAGGCCACCAGTGTGGTCGCCCGCGCGCAGTGCGAACGGCCACTCGCCCCGGTGGCCGAGGGGATCGATGTCACCCGTGCGGAATTCGAGTTCGCCGTCACCCACGAAGGAGCGCTGGACATCGGGGACATCCTGGACCGGCGCACCCGTATCGGCCTGGTGGCCGCCGATCGCGAGCGCGCCGTCAGCGCCGCCCAGGAACTCCTCGCGGGCGCGTCGTAGGACCTACAGCGGGATGTTCTTGTGGCGGCCGCGCCGGTGCGGCGCCTCGGCCAGCGCCTGGGTCAGCTTGCTGCGGGTGTGCGCCGGGTCGATCTTCTCGTCGACCACGCCGATGTCGATGGCGCTGTCGACGCCGCCGGCGATGCGCTCGTGCTCGGCCGCCAGTTCCTCGTGCAGCGCCTCACGCTCATGGTCGGCCGCGGCGGCAAGGGTCTTCTTGTGCAGGATGCCCACGGCGGCCTTGGCTCCCATCACCGCAACCTCGGCGTCCGGCCAGGCGAACACCTTGGTGGCACCCAGGGATCGGGAGTTCATCGCGATATAGGCCCCGCCGTAGATCTTTCGGGTCACCAATGTGACGCGGGGGACCGAGGATTCACCGAACGCGTGTAGCAGTTTGGCGCCGCGACGGACCACGCCGCCCCATTCCTGGTCGACGCCGGGCAGGTAGCCGGGAACATCGACGACGACGATGAGCGGAATGCCGAACGCATTGCACAGCCGCACGAAACGTGCTGCCTTCTCGGCGCTTTCGGAATTCAGGCAGCCGCCCAACCGCAGCGGGTTGTTCGCCAGCACCCCGACGGTGCGGCCCGACAACCGGCCCAGGCCGATCACCATCGACGGAGCCCAGCGGGACTGGAACTCCTCGAACGGCGCATCGGAATCCAGCAGCGCCTCGATCAGCGGGTGGACGTCATAGGCTCGACGCGGGGAGTCCGGCAGCAGCGCGTGCAGGTCAACGTCGCCGGCCTCTGCCTTGGAACGATCGAAATGGCCCTGCTGGCAGAAGTATTCGACCAGGCGGTGACCGCGGACATAAGCGTCGGCCTCGTCGTCGGCGACGATGTGGCACACACCGGATTTCTTGTGGTGGGTCTCCGGTCCGCCGAGTGACTCCATGTCGACGTCCTCACCGGTGACGCTGCGCACGATGTCGGGTCCGGTGACGAAGATGCGGCCTTCGGGAGCCATGATCACAACGTCGGTCAGGGCCGGCCCGTAGGCGGCGCCGCCGGCGGCGAAGCCGACCACCACCGAAATCTGCGGAATGTGGCCCGAGGCGCGGATCATCGCCTCGAAGACCAGTCCCACCGCGTGCAGCGCGCGCACGCCCTCGGCGAGCCGGGCGCCCCCGGAGTGCCAGATGCCGACGATCGGGCTGCCCTCCTCGATCGCGAGATCGTAGGCGTTGACGATGTGCTCGCAGCCCTCCACGCCCATCGCCCCACCCATCACCGTGCCGTCGGTGCAGAAGGCGATGGTGCGCACGCCATTGACGGTGCCGGCCGCGGCGAGGATGCCGGACTTGTCACGCTCGTGGAGCAGTTCGACACTGCCGTCGTCGAAGAAGGTGCGCAGCCGCAGCAGCGGGTCGCGCGGATCGATCTTTTCGCCAACGGCGTCGGGGGCCATCGTCATGGTGGACCTTTCTGGTCAGACTGGGTCTGAATTAGTAGCGACCGAAGGCGAGGGCCACGTTGTGTCCGCCGAATCCGAATGAGTTGTTCACTGCGTACTGGTAATTGCCGGTTCGAGGCTCGCCTGCCACCACGTCCAGGTCGATTTCGGGATCGAGATTGCGCAGGTTCAGCGTCGGGGGGATGACCCCGTCGCGCAGTGCCATGACGGTCAGGATCGACTCAAGGGCGCCGACCGCGCCGACCGAGTGACCCAGCGCCGCCTTCGGCGCGTAGACGGCCGGCCGGTGGCTGCCCATCGCGTTGTTGATCGCCTTGCCCTCTGCCACGTCGCCGACGCTGGTTCCGGTGGCGTGGGCGTTGATGTGGTCGATATCGCCGGGTTGCAGCCCGGCCAGTTGGACCGCCCGGCTGATGGCATGGCCGGCGCGCTCACCGTTGGGGTCCGGGGCCACCATGTGGTGGCCGTCGGAGGTCACCGATGCGCCCATGATGCGGGCCAGGATGTTGGCGCCGCGGGCCTTGGCGTGCTCCTCGGTCTCGATGACCATCAGGGCGGCGGACTCGCCGAAGACGAATCCGTCGCGGTCGCGGTCGAAAGGACGGCAGGCGCCGGCCGGATCGTCGTTGTTGGTCGACAGCACGATCCGCATCTGGGCGAAGCCGGCGATCGGCACCGCTTCGATCTTGGTCTCCACTCCGCCGCAGATGGCGATATCCGCCTCGCCGTAGACGATGTTGCGCCATGCGTTGGCGATCGCCTCCGAACCCGAGGCGCACGCCGAGATCGACGTGGACACACCGGCTTTGGCGCCGCGGTCCAGACCGATCACCGCGGCGGCGCCGTTGGGCATGTACATCTGGACCACCAGTGGCGACACCGCGCGTAGGCCTTTGGCCCGCATGCCGTCGTAGGCGAACACCAACTCCTCGGCCGAACCAAGGCCGGTGCCGACCGACACCATCAGCCGTCTGGTGTCGACATCGGGGGAGCCGGCGTTCTCCCACACCCGCCGGCCCATCACCGCAGCCATCTTCTGCAGGTAGGAATACCGTCGCTTCTCGACGCGATCGAGATCGGACTCGAAGTCCTCCAGCAGATGTCCGCCGATCCGGACCGGCAGGTCGTACTCCTCGACGAACGGGTCGTCCAGAAGACGGATCCCGCTCTGCCCGTCGAGCAGTTTCTTCCAGGTGTTCTCGGCGTCCACGGCCAACGCCGTCGTAGCCGCCACTCCGGTGACGACGACGTCAGGAAGACCGTTACCCGTTGTCAGCTGTGTCATCGGTGCGCCGAGTTGTCCTCTCTGCGAGTTCAGTACCGCCCGAAGGCGAGTGCGACGTTGTGTCCGCCAAAACCGAAGGAGTTGTTGATCGCGTATTGGAAGTCGCCGCTGCGCGGTTCGCCGGCGACGACGTCCAGATCGATCTCAGGGTCGGGCGTCTCGTAGTTGAGCGTCGGCGGGATGACGCCGTCGCGCAGTGCGAGCACGGTGAGGATGGACTCCAGGGCGCCGACGGCGCCGATCGAGTGACCCAGCGCCGACTTGGGCGCGTACACCGCGGCATGCTCCACGCCGGCGACCCGGATGGCCTGGGCCTCGGCGATATCGCCGATCGAGGTCGAGGTGGCGTGGGCGTTGACGTGGCTGATGTCCTTGGGGGACAGGCCGGCGGTCTCCAACGCACGCTTCATCGCTCCGCCGGCCCGCAGACCGTCGGAGGCCGGAGCCACCATGTGGAACGCGTCCGAGGTGATGCCCGCACCGAGCAGGCGGGCCAGCGGCTTGGCGCCGCGGGCCTTGGCGTGCTCCTCGGTCTCGATGATCATCATCGCGCCGGCCTCACCGAAGACGAATCCATCGCGATCCTTGTCGAACGGGCGCGAGGCGCGCTCCGGTTCGTCGTTGCGGGTCGACATCGCGCGCATCATCGAGAACGCCGCGATCGGCAGCGCCTCGATCATGCCCTCGACGCCACCGCAGACCACCATGTCCGCGTCACCCATGACGATGTGCCGCCAGGCGTGAGCGATGGCCTCGGAGCCCGACGAGCAGGCCGACACCGGTGTGATGACCCCGGCGCGGGCGCCGAGATCCAGACCGACGACCGCTGCAGCACCGTTGGGCATGATCATCTGAACGGCGAGTGGGGACACCTTGCGGATGCCGCCCTCGTTCATCGTGTCGTAGGTCTCGACGATCTTCTCGCCGCCGCCGAGACCGGTGCCGATGACAACGGCGAAGCGGTCCGGATCGACCTCGGGGGCGCCTGCGGCGTCCCACATCTTGCGGCCGAGGTATTTCGACATCCGCTGGACGTACGACATCCGCCGAAGGTCCAGCCGGCCCATGTGGTCGTCGACCGGATCGACGAGATGCCCGCCGATCCGTACCGGCAGATCCCACTTGGTGACGAAATCGTCCTCAAGGATCCGGATTCCGCTCTCACCTGCCAGCAGGGCCTTCCACGTGCTGTCGATATCAGCACCGAGCGCCGTGGTCGCCTCGACGGCGGTCACCACGACGTTCGGGAAGCCACCGTTAGCAGTGGAAGGCCTGCTCACTTGTCGCCGAACTTCTCGCGCAGGGCCGCGGCAGCCTCGGGGTTCTCTTCCTCGAGCTTCTGGATGTAGGCGACGACGTCACCGACGGTGCGCAGGCCGGCCAGATCCTCGTCCGGGATCTTCACGCCGTACTTGTCCTCGGTCTGCACCGCGATCTCCACCATCGACAGCGAGTCGATGTCCAGGTCGTCGACGAAAGACTTCTCCGGGGTCACCTCAGACGGCTCGATGCCGGTGACCTCTTCGATGATCTCGGCGAGACCGGCGATGATTTCTTGCTGACTGGCGCCCACGTGAGGCTCCCTTCGTAATCGGTTGTGCTACTTCGTAAAACAGGGGGTAGTGCTGGTCTGGTCGGTGCCGGCCGTTAGAAGCCGGACAGTCCGTCCAGGTCTGCGGGGGTCTTGACGGCGTGCGTCGCGACGCCCCGAAGTTCTCGTTTGGCGATTCCGGTCAGAGTGCCCGCGGGCGGGAACTCGACGATCGCCGCTGTGTTGAGCTCACCCATGGTCTTGGTGCACAGATCCCAGCGCACCGGACGGGTCATCTGCGCGACGAGTTTCTCCATCGCGTCGGCGGCCGAGGTCACCGGCTTGCCGTCGACGTTCGACAGCAGCGTGGTGTTGGGATCGTTCGCGGACACCTCCGCGGCGGCAGCGGCGTAGCCGTCCATCGCCGAGGCCATGTAATGGGTGTGGAAGGCGCCGGCGGTCGCCAGTGCGCGCACCCGGGCCTTGGCCGGCGGATCCTCGGCCAGCTTCTCCAGCGCCGAGAGCGCACCGGCGGCGACGATCTGCCCGGCCGCGTTGCGGTTGGCGGGGATGAGCTCGAGGGCGTCGAGGCGGGCCAGCACCTCGGCCTCCTCGCCGCCGAGCACTGCTGACATGCCGGTGGGTTCCACCGCGCAGGCCTTGGCCATCTCCGCGCCACGGACCGCGGCCAGCTTGACCGCGTCGTCGGGTGAGATGACGCCGGCGATTGCGTAGGCGGCGATCTCGCCGACGGAGTGGCCGGCGACGACGGTCGTGGTCGGAAGGCCCCGCTTGGCCAGTTCGGCGAAGGCCAGCAGGGTGGTCGCGACGACGAGGGGTTGGGTGACCGCGGTGTCGGTGATCTCCTCGGCGGTGGCCGTGGTGCCGAGCTTGGCCAGATCCAAACCGCTGATGGTCGACCACGCGGCGATCTGGTCGGCGGCGCCGGGCAGCTCGAGCCATTCGGCGAGCATGCCCGGAGTCTGCGACCCCTGTCCGGGCGCGAGAAGCGCAATCACATCTCTAAGAGAACACTGTGAACGCCCCGATCCGGGGTGTAAGACATTATGAACCTTGTCTTAGGTTTTTGTAGGAACCCCACAAAAACGGTGTTCGCCGTGACCTCAGCGCGGCTTTCCGGCGACCTGAGCCTGCTCCGGGGCCTCGCGACCGGGTCCCACCAGCGGGGGTGTGAGCGGGCCCACCGGGGTGTTTGCGCCGATCTGCGGTACCGATACCGGGGTGACCGGATAGGCCAGCCGGCCGACGGTGGTGGCCACCCGCAGCACATATGCGTCCCGGGGGACGGTGGGGTCGCGGCCGGTGAAGTCGGCGATCCGGCGGAGTCGATAACGGACGGTGTTTGGATGAACGAACAGTTTCCTGGCACAGGCCTCAATGGCGCCGCCGGAGTCCAGAAAGGCGTCGAGGGTCTCCGAGAGCGCCGGACCGGCGTCGGCCAGCGGCCGGGTGACCTCGTTGTGCAGCGCGGCAACCGCCGAGGTGTCGCCGAGCAGGGCCCGTTCGGGCAGCAGTTCACGGGCCGAGACCGGCCGGGGCGCCCCGGTCCACCCGGCGACGGCGTTCATCCCGGAGATGGCTTCCGCGGCGCTGTGATACGCCGCGGTGAGCATGGGCGCCGTCGGCCCGACCACCACCGGTCCGGGGGAGAATGCCGTCATCAGGTCCTGCAGGAAGCGGTCGGTCGGGGACAGCGGACCGGAGATGATCACGATCAGCCAGGTGCCGTGCACGTCGGCCAGCGTGGCCCGGTCGTGCCGGGCGGCGATCTCGCGGACGTCCTCGCCGGCCAGATCCTCCCGGCCCGGCGGCGGGGTGCCCACCACCACGGTGGCCGGCGCGGTGGTGTCCCAGTTCAGCGCCGCGGCCCGGGACAGCAGTTCCGGGCCGGTGTCGCCGCGGACCACGGCGTCGACCACGCTGGCCTCCATCCGGCTGTCCCAGGATCCGCGCGCTTCGGCGGCGTCGGCGTAGGCGCTGGCCGCGGCGAAGGCCAGGTCACGGCTGTAGCGCAGGATGCCGATGGTCAGCGCGTTGAGCTGCTCGGCGTTGCGCGCCACCATCGGAACGACTTCCTCGAAGTACTCCATGGTCACCCGGACCATGTCGACGGTCTGCGCCAGCGCGATCTTGCGGGTCAGGTTCTGCGGCACCAGTTCGAAGGCCTGGGTGGTGTAGCCGACCCGGCTGCTGGGGTCGCGCATCCATTCGGCGAAGTTGACCACCGCGGCCTGGACCACCAGTTGCACGCTGGCCCGCTGGGAGGCTTCCAGTTCGGCGAAGAACGGCAGCCGCTGCGTCATGGTCTGGACCGCTTCGGTGGCCAGCTTTCCCGAGTAGCCCTTGAGTCGGCGCAGGGTCGCGTCCGGGACGTCCGCCAGCAGGGCGAGCGGTGAGCGCGGCAGCTGAGATTCCCCGGCCTGCTTGTCGCTCATCCCTAAAAACTACGCCATTTGTTGGCGGAAACCGCCAACTATCTCAGCGTTGAGTAACTCCCTCCGCGTTGAGTGAGGAACGTTGCAGACGAATCGCGAGTGGCGGTCTGCGTGGTTCCTCACTCAACGAAAAGGCGCGGCGGCCTACGCCACTCCGGGGTCCGACGTCTGCGCCGGCGCCGCCATCACGTCGTCGATCCGGTACTCCTTGGCCGCGGTGACGGCCACCGAGGGGTCGATCGCGCCGTCGCGGGCCAGGGCCTCGAGGACCGCCACCACCACCGACTCGGCGTCGGTGTTGAAGTAGCGCCGTGCCGCCGGCCGGGTGTCGGAGAAGCCGAAGCCGTCGGTGCCCAGCGTCACGTAGGTGTTGGGCACCCACTGCCGGATCTGCTCGGGCACCGCGCGCATCCAGTCGGTGACCGCGACCACCGGGCCGGCGGTGCGGGCCAGCGTCTCGGTGACGAACGGCACCGGAGCGGGCTGATCGGGGTGGCGCAGCATCTGCTTCTCCACCGCCAGGCCGTCGCGATGCAACTCGCCCCAGCTGGTCACCGACCAGACGTCGGCGGCCACGTCCCAGCGCTCGGCCAGCAGGTCGGCCGCCCGCAGTGCGTCCGGCATCGACACCCCGGAAGCCAGGATCTGCGCGACGTTGCTGCGCTTCTCGGCGGCCGCGCGGAACCGGTACATGCCGCGCAGCAGCGCGTCCACGTCGAGGTTCGCCGGCTCGGCCGGCTGGTGGAACGGCTCGTTGTAGATGGTGATGTAGAAGTAGATGTTCTCCGAGTTCTCCCCGTACATCCGGGCCAGACCGCTCTGCACGATGTGGGCCAGTTCGTAGGCGAACGCCGGGTCGTAGGCCACCACCGCAGGGTTGGTCGAGGCCAGCAGCAGTGAGTGCCCGTCGGCGTGCTGCAGACCCTCGCCGGTGAGCGTGGTGCGTCCGGCCGTCGCGCCGAGCACGAAGCCCCGCGCCATCTGATCGGCGGCCGCCCAGAAGCTGTCGCCGGTGCGCTGGAAGCCGAACATCGAATAGAAGATGTAGACCGGGATCATCGGCTCGTCGTGGGTCGAGTACGAGGTGCCGACCGCGGTGAACGACGCCGTGGAACCCGCCTCGTTGATCCCCTCGTGCAGGATCTGTCCGGTCTCACTCTCCTTGTACGCCAACATCATCTGGGCGTCGACCGCGGTGTACAGCTGACCGTGCCGGTTGTAGATCTTCAGCGTCGGGAACCACGAGTCCATGCCGAAGGTGCGGGCCTCGTCGGGAATGATCGGCACGATCCGCTTGCCGATGTTGGGGTCGCGCAGCAGTTCCTTGAACACCCGCACGACCGCCATCGTGGTGGCCACGCCCTGATTGCCCGAGCCGGTCTTGAGCGGTGCGTAGACCTCCGTCGGCGGCAGCGTCAGCGGCCGGGACTTGGTGCGCCGCTCCGGGACGAACCCGCCGAGCGAGCGGCGGCGGTCGAGCAGGTAGCGGATCTCCGGTGACTCCTTGCCGGGGTGGTAGTACGGCGGGAGGTAGGGGTTCTCCTCGAGCTGTGCGTCGGTGATCGGAATCCGGATGGCGTCGCGGAAGTCCTTGAGGTCCTGCAGCGTCAGCTTCTTCATCTGATGGGTGGCGTTGCGGCCCTGGAAATGCGCGCCCAGGGTGTAGCCCTTGATGGTCTTGGCGAGGATCACGGTGGGCTGGCCCTTGTGCTCCATCGCCGCGCGGTAGGCGGCGTAGACCTTGCGGTAGTCGTGCCCGCCGCGCTTGAGGTTCCAGATCTCGGCGTCGCTGATGTTCTTCACCAATTCCTTGGTGCGCGGGTCGCGGCCGAAGAAGTGCTCCTTGACGTAGGCGCCGTTGTTGGCGCGGTAGGTCTGGAAGTCGCCGTCCGGGGTGGTGTTCATCAGGTTCACCAGGGCGCCGTCCTTGTCGGCGTGCAGCAGGGCGTCCCACTCCCGGCCCCACACCACCTTGATGACGTTCCAGCCGGCGCCGCGGAAGAAGGACTCGAGTTCCTGAATGATCTTGCCGTTGCCGCGGACCGGGCCGTCGAGGCGCTGCAGGTTGCAGTTGACGACGAAGGTCAGGTTGTCCAGACCCTCGTTGGCGGCGATCTGGATCTGTCCGCGGCTCTCCGGCTCGTCCATCTCTCCGTCGCCCAGGAACGCCCACACATGCTGATCGGAGGTGTCCTTGATGCCCCGGTCATGCATGTAGTGGTTGAACCGGGCCTGGAAGATGGCGTTCATCGGGCCCAGGCCCATCGACACGGTGGGGAACTGCCAGAAGTGCGGCATCAGTCGCGGGTGCGGGTAGGACGGCAACCCGCCGCCGGGGTGGCTGTGTTCCTGCCGGAAGCCGTCGAGCTGATCTGCGCTGAGTCGTCCTTCCAGGAAGGCGCGGGCGTAGATGCCGGGGGAGCCGTGGCCCTGAATGAAGACCTGATCGCCGCCGCCGGCATGGGACTTGCCCCGGAAGAAGTGGTTGAAGCCGACCTCGTAGAGCGAGGCCGAGGACGCGTAGGTGGAGATGTGGCCGCCGACGCCGACCCCCGGACGCTGGGCGCGGTGCACCATGACCGCGGCGTTCCACCGGATCCAGCGGCGGTAGCGGCGCTCGACCTCCTCGTCGCCCGGGAACCACGGCTCCAACTCGGTCGGGATGGTGTTGACGTAGTCGGTCGAGGTCAGCGCCGGGATCGCCACCCGCTGCTCGCCGGCCCGCTCGAGCAGTCGCAGCATGAGATAGCGGGCTCGCGCCGATCCCGAGCGGGACAGCAGATCGTCGAAGGACTCCAGCCATTCGGCTGTCTCTTCGGGGTCGATGTCGGGCAGATAGGAGGCGACCCCTTCGCGGATGACCCGGATCCGTTCGGATTCGGTTGGACCGAGGGAGCTTTGGGCCCGGTCATCGCTGGCGAACGTGGTCAAGTCTCACTCCTCGCTGGCTGTGGCAGTACGGGTCATATCGTGCCGCACTCGGGGCGTTGGCGTTGCATTGTGGTCTTCCAGGTGGAACGGATTGCCGACCGCGCCGATCCGGACGGTTCTCCCGAGTTGGCCCGATACCCGGTAACCTCTGTTTCTGTGCTGATCACACGCGCACGCCGGGTGCGCCTCGGGGGGCTGCTGCTGGCCGCCGCCGCCGTCGCGACCATGGGCGTGGCGGGCTGCACCACCGTCACCGGCGGGGACCCGGCCGTCAACGCCGTCGACGCACCGGCCTACCGCACCTCGGTGTCGCTGTCCTCGTCGAAGTCGGTGGCAAGTGCCAGCGCGCGGGAGTCCCAGCGGCAGGCCTCGATGACCATCCAGGCCGTGCACGCCACCTGCGAGACCCTGTCCACCAGCAGTGCTGACGCCATCGACGCGGTGAACGCCTACGTCGGCGCCTTCAACCACGAGGGCGGAGACGTCAAGGCCACCGAGGGGCCGGCGGCCGATGCGCTGAACCAGAGCGCCGAGGCGGTCCAGGGCAGCATCACCGACGTGGTGCCCGCGGAACTCAAAGACGCCTTCGGGGCGTGGGTGGACGGCGCGCACAACGCAGCCGAAGCCATCGCCCGTCAGGCCTCGCCCAAGGAGTTCAACCAGATCATCGACGGGCTCAACGACGCCCGATCCACCGCCCTGCGTCTGTGCGATGCCACCTACCGATAATCCGCCCGGTAATCCGGCAGTTCGGCCACTGCGCGAAAATCGTCGGCCGTGGCGTGCGACGATATGGCGAGTGTTTGCGAACAGGGAGGTCTTCAGAGGTGGTCACCGCGGGTGACAACGGGCGTAACTACGGCCAGCGACTGGACATCGGCAAGGACCAGGTCGTCCAGGAGCTGGGTTGGGACGAGGACGTCGATGACGACATCCGCGCTGACGTCGAGGATGCCTGCGGGACCGAACTCCTCGATGAAGACGCCGACGAGGTCATCGACGTCGTGCTGCTGTGGTGGCGCGACGACGACGGTGACCTGGTCGACCGGCTGATGGACGCCATCGCGCCACTGGCCGAGGACGGCGTCATCTGGGTCCTCACTCCGAAGACCGGCAAGCCGGGACACGTGGCGCCGGCCGAGATCGCCGAGTCGGCTCCCACCGCCGGCCTGATGCAGACCTCGTCGGCCAATCTGGGGGACTGGATCGGCAGCCGGCTGGTTCAGCCGAAATCCAAAGCCGCCGGGCGACGCTAGATGACGCTGGCAGTCGGCGCCGAGGCGCCGGATTTCACCCTCAAGGATCAGAACGGCCAGCCGGTCACCCTGACCGACTTCCGCGGTAAGAAGAACGTCCTGCTGGTGTTCTTCCCGCTGGCCTTCACCGGCATCTGCCAGGGCGAACTCGACGAGATCCGGGACAACCTGCCCGACTACGACAACGACGACACCGCCACCCTGGCGATCTCCGTCGGCCCCCCGCCGACGCACAAGATCTGGGCCACCGAGAGCGGCTTCACCTTCCCGGTGCTGTCCGACTTCTGGCCGCACGGGGCGGTTGCCGAGGATTACGGCGTGTTCAACTCGACCGCGGGATTCGCCAACCGCGGCACCTTCGTCATCGACCGGGCCGGCGTGGTCCGGTTCGCCGAATGCAAGGAACCCGGTGAGGCCCGCGATCAGAAGGTGTGGACCACCGCGCTGGACGCGGTCAAGGCCTGACCGGGATTTCCTAACCCGTCTTTGCGGCGGGTAACCTGCCGTGGTTCGGGCGTGTAGCACTGCCCGTGGTTCGGGCGTGTAGCTCAGTGGTAGAGCTCTGGTTTTACACACCAGCGGTCGGCGGTTCGATACCGTCCACGCCCACTCGATTTCCGGCTACTCCAATGTCGCCAGCACATGTTCGATTCTGGCCCGCGGAGATTCGACCCTGAATTCGGAGTGAACGACGACAACGTCGTCGCCATGTCTGGTGAAGTTCGCGTTGGCCTGCCAGGCGTGGTTGTACCGCCCGCGCAGCTCGGCTGGAAGCTTCAGTCGTCGTGCGGGGCTGGCCGGCTCTCCGGTGCGAATTGTCAACCGGTGCAGTTCAAGTGGGATCGCGCCCGGCGGTTCGTTCTGATCCCCGACGTGTCTGATCAGCCAGACGGTGTCCTCGGTGCAGGCGAAGCTGTTCGAGCACAGCCACGGCCGGCTCCACAGGATCTCTCCTTCCGGAGAGATCGCCCACACCGCGTCGTTGTGCAGCGAGGCGCCCCGGTAGTGCTCGGCGCAAACCTTGAGCAGCATCGCGCCGGGTAGTCCGAAGACCTCGGCGTGAACCATGTCCAGATCCCGGTCGCCGTGACTGACGTCGATGGACAGCTCCCAGGACGGGGGAGAGGTCGTCACCCGCAGCGTGCCCGGATCGGGTGCGGACACCTGGATCAGCAGCGCGTCCGAGGCCCGCCAGTTGGGACCGGGTTCGCTGTGGACGACCCTGAGCCCGGCGAACTCGGACATCGGCTACTCCCGCCAGTGAGATTTCGGATGGCCGCGAGTCCTCGGTTTCGCGCGCTCAGGGGGTTTACTATCACGGGACTGGCCGGATTTTGATACGGCAAAAGTTCGTTTCTGTCCGGACCGGCTCGGCGAAGCGCCCAGATTGGGGGTAACCCAGATGCGTGAATCCACATATGTGGGACGGGTCGGCGCCTTGGCGATCGCCTTGGGGATCGGGCTTGCCGGCGGCATCGGATTCGGGGTGGCCTCGGCAGATCCGGTGGCGCCCGACGACAGCATGACCGGACCGTCACGGCTGCCACGGACCGGGGCGCCGAGGGCGGCTGCGGGCGGTTCTGCCGTGGCGCGCCCACGGTCCACGAAAGCCGTCGGCCAACGATCCGCTGTCGGGCCGGGCGCCAACGATTTCGCGGTATCGGTACCCGCTGCCCCGAAGGTTTCGGCATTGCAGCACAACAACATCGGCGATCGCGAACCTTCGCCGTTCGGTGTCTCTCCAGCTCTGGCCTCGGCCCAGCCGGCGTCGAAGGTCGCAGCAAACGGTGCGACGTCGGTCGCGCCCACGGTGGCCATCGTGGCAGCGGCGGCTGACACGCCGGTGATGGTGTCGGCAACGGCGCAACCGGACGCCGGGGCGACAGAACAGAGACTGGTGGGATCTAGTCCGCTCGCCCCGGTGGAGTCACCTCTGATGTGGGTGGCACTCGCCGCCGTTCGTGAACAGTTCGGGAGACCCGGGGTGGGTCGGCAGTTCAAGCGCGGCGCCGCCGCGGCGGCGGGAGCGAAACCGGCCACGACTCCGTCGACACCTGCCAATGGCTCGAACGCCGGCGGCTCGAGCCAGAGCAACGGCACCAAAGGCGGCGGCAACAACGGAACCGGGCAGGCGGTCGGGCAGGGCAACGGCGGTGCCACGACGTCCCCGGGGAATTCGTCCGCGACCCCGGGGGCCCCGGCTGCGGGCCCATCGACGCCTGCGTCCATGCCATCGACGCCTGCGTCCACGCCGACGACTCCTGCGTCCACGCCGACAACCCCTGCGTCCACGCCGACGACGCCCGTGTCCACGCCGACGACTCCTGCGTCCACCCCGACAACGCCCGCGTCCACGCCGACAACGTCGACGGTCCCGACAACCCCGACGACCACCACGACTCCGACGACCACCACGACCACTTCGCCGACGACCACCATCCAACAGCCCTATGCCGCAGGCGAAGTCCTCATCGGTTGGGCCCCCGGCGCAAGCGCCACCGGTCGCGCTCAGGCCTTGGCGATGATCCAGGCCCACGTGATCGACCGTCTCGGCACTCAGGCGATGCTGAAGCTGGATCAGGGCGTTTACCGCCTGCAGGTGCCCGGCGGCACCGAAGCCGCGATAAGGGCGTTGTCGAACAACCCGGCGGTGGCCTTCGTCGAACCCAACTACCGGGTTTCGCTCGCGGGTACACCGGATGATCCGTACTACGTCAGTGGCTCGCTGTGGGGGCTGGAAGGCGACGACGCTCCGGCCGCCTACGGCCCCTCCGGAACCACCAACCAATTCGGCTGCGATGCCGAAGAGGCCTGGGGTCTGGGATACACCGGCTCGCGCAATGTGGTGATTGCCGTCCTCGACGAGGGCATGCAGATCACCCACCCGGATCTGGCGGCGAACATCTGGGTCAACCCCGGCGAGGTGGCGGGCGACGGAATCGACAACGACGGCAACGGATATGCCGACGACGTCAACGGCTGGGATTTCTATCACCGCGACAGCACCGTCTATGACGTGGGCGAGGACGCGCACGGCACTCACGTCGCCGGAACGATCGGCGCCACCGGCAACAATGGCGTCGGCGTGGCGGGGGTCTGCTCCAACGTCACGATCATCCCGGCCAAGTTCCTTGGTCCCCAGGGCGGATACATCTCAGACGCGATCACCGCGATGAACTACCTGGTGGACCTGAAGGCCCGCTACAACATGAAGCTCGTGGCCGTGAACAACTCCTGGGGCGGAGGCGGCTACAGCAGCGCGATGCAGGGCGCCATCAACCGTGCCGCCAAGGCGGACATCCTGTTCGTGGCAGCGGCGGGCAACTCGACCTCCAACAATGACGCCACGGCCAACTACCCGAGCAACTACAGCTCACTGGTGGCGTCTCCCGACGAGTCCGCCGCCAGCTATGAGTCGGTGATAGCGGTGGCGTCGATCACCTCGACCGGGGCGCTGTCGTCGTTCTCCAGCTACGGATCCACGACGGTGGACCTGGGCGCCCCCGGCTCCGGAATCATCAGCAGTGTCCCCACCAATTCGTATGCCAACTACAGCGGCACGTCGATGGCGACTCCGCATGTGACCGGAGCGATCGCCCTCTATGCCTCGTACAACACCACCGCCAACGCGGCCGGGTTGCGTGCGGCGATCCTCGGCAATACGAAGGCCACCTCGTCTCTGGCCGGGACGACGGTGACCGGAGGCCGGCTGAGTCTCGAGGGGTTGTTCGGCGTATCGGCCACACCGACGCCGCCGCCGCCGACGCCCACACCCGTTGCGACCTACGACCCCACCGCGATCAGTATCTCCGCGCCGGCCGGTGTGACGACGCGCCGAAACGTCAACGTGTCCATCACGATCGGCAACCTGGGCAATGCCGCGGTGCAGGCCAGGGTTTCGCTGACGGCCACCGGCGGAACGGCCGGAAACGCGACTACGGTGCTCGTGCCGGCCGGCGGCAGAGTGACCACCACGATCGCGTGGAAGGCTCCGTCGACCCGCGCCACCTACACCCTGACCGCAACGACAAGCCTGGTCAGCACCGCACTCACCGACGCCAACCCGGCCAACAACTCCACGTCGGTAGCCGTCATCGTCAAGTAGTGCCGACAGCTTCCTCGATCGCGTCCGGTATCTTGTTGGAGGCGCCACTGGGATTTGCCAGCGGTGCGTCGAACGAATGAATCAGACGAGGGACGTGATTATGGCCGGGCCTGTTGGGGGCGAGTTTCCGCGGGGACGGGCCGCGCTGCCGGTGCACGATATCGGTCGTTTGCTGCTGCGCTGCGCCGACCGTCCGGGACTGGTCGCCGCCATCACCTCGTTCCTGGCCGAGGCCGGCGCCAACATCGTCTCGCTGGATCAGCATTCCACCGAGGAGACCGGTGGAATCTTCATGCAGCGCACGATCTTCCACCTGCCCGGCCTGGCCGCGGCCCGCGACGATCTGGAGAAGGCGTTCGCCGAGCAGATCGCCGGCCCGTTCGAGATGGACTACCGGCTGACCGAGGCCGCCAAGCCCAAGCGGGTCGCGCTGATGGCCTCCAAGGAGGACCACTGCCTGCTGGACCTGCTGTGGCGTGACCGCCGCGGCGAACTGGAGATGTCGATCGCGATGGTGATCGGCAATCACCCCGACCTCGCCGACCAGGTGCGGCCGTTCGGTGTGCCGTTCATCCACATCCCCGCCACCAAGGACATCCGCGACGTGGCCGAGCAGCGTCAGTTGGATCTGCTGCGCGGCAACGTCGACCTCGTGATCCTGGCCCGCTACATGCAGATCCTGACGCCCCGCTTCCTCGAGGAAGTGGGCTGCCCGGTGATCAACATCCATCACTCGTTCCTGCCGGCCTTCATCGGGGCGTCGCCCTACCGCCGGGCCAAGGAGCGCGGCGTCAAACTCGTCGGCGCCACCGCGCACTACGTCACCGCGGACCTCGACGAGGGCCCGATCATCGAACAGGACGTGGTCCGCGTCGACCACCGGCACGGCATCGAGGACCTGGTTCGGCTGGGCGCCGACGTCGAGCGTGCGGTGCTCTCCCGGGCCGTGCAGTGGCACTGCGAAGACCGGGTGATCCGGTTCGAGAACCAGACCGTCGTCTTCTAGCGAGGACGTCTTCTAGCTCTCCAGCGCGACCAGGCGCCGGCGCACTTCGGTGGCCAGATCATCGGCTGACAGATCACTCGGTGAGACCCGGACCTCGATCGGCTGATTCAACTCCTCGGCCACCAGATACGACGCCGCAAGCAGTGCCTCGATGGGTGAGCGTCGGAAGACCCGCGCCACCATGATCACCGTCTCGGCCTTCGGCCGGGTCTTGCCGTGCAGCCAGTTGCACACCGACAGCCGCCCGATCCCGATCCGCTCGGCGATCTGCGACTGGGTCTGGCCGCCGGCGATACGGCGCAGATACTCCGGCCACGTCTCTCCGGCCGCGGCCGTGCTGAATCCCCCTGCAGGCGAAGCTTCGCCACCATTTTCCATTTGTTTCCCCTCCCCGCCGAGAACTATAGGGAAGGGGTGTGACAAACCGCGTTGTCAGCAGCAGCCGGTGTGGCTCTTGAAACTCGCGAAGTAGGCGTGCTCTCCGGGATCGGAGGCGCCGACGGCGCCGAGGAACCTCGGAATGTCGATGCGTTCACCGCTGAGCCACGTCCCATTGACCGTCGCAAGCTCCGCCAGCCGGGCCGGGTCGACGGCGTACGGGTCGGCCGCCAGCTCGGTGAAGTCGGCCAGCTTGCCCGGGGTGATCGACCCGATGAGGTTGTCACGGTAAAGGGTGCGTGCGGCGTTGATGGTGTGCGCGCGCAGGGCCGCATCCAGTGCCATCACCTGTTCGGCGCCGTGCACCGCGCCTGAACGGGTGAGCCGGGTGACCGCGGTGGCGATGTTCAGGATCGGCGAGGGCGGCGAGACCGAACCGTCGTTGTGGAAGGACACCACCGCGCCGGAGGCGGCGGCGTCGCCGAAGGCCTGCCAGGGTGCGCCGAACTGGGATGCGAACATCTGCCCGTCGAGCAGATCACCCCAGTAGTAGTACTGGAACGGCGACATCGACACGTAGACGCCGAGACTGGCCGCCCGGTCGAACTGCGGCCGTCGCGCCGCACCGGCGTGCTCGATACGCCAGCGGTGGTCGGTGCCCAGCAGGTTGTTCCGCTTCAGCGCGCCCTCGTAGGCGTTCAGCGCCTGATCGATCGCGAGGTCGCCGTTGGCGTGGATGGCCATCTGCCAACCGCCGGCCGCGGCCTTGTCCAGGATGGCCGCCAGCTGCGGCATGGTGTAGAGCAACGACTGCGCCCCACCGGATTCCGCCGGATTGATGCCGGCCCGCTCGGTGGTCGCGGTGTCCAGATACGGGAACGAGGTGGCGATGTTGCCCACCCACGGCGAGCCGTCGGTCCAGAGCTTGATGCCCTGCTTGACCAGCATTTCCTTGCCGACGGCGAAGGTCATCGGATCGGCGAAGGTTTTGTTGGTCGACACCTCGTACACGCTGACCCGCAACGGGCACGAGGGTGCTGCGGCCAGCGCCGTGTAGCCGGGCTTCATCATGGCTTCGAACGCCATGTCCGAGGTGGAGGTGTACCCGGCCCGCGACATGGTGGCGTAGTACTGCGCACCCGCGGCCAGCGGATTGCCCATCTTGTCCATGATCGGCCCGGCGATCATGAACAGCACCGGCAGTTCGAAGCCCTGTCCGTCCAGGCTGCCGTCGGGCTTACGGCCGAAGTGCCCACCGACCGGGTCGGCCGGGGGTTTGACGTCCCAGCCCCTGGTCTTCATGAACGCGGTGTTGAAGTAGATGCCGTGACCGGAGTTGTCGGTGATGACGGCCACCCGGTCACCGAAGATGCGGTCCAGTTCGTCGACCTTCGGCGCCGGCCGCTCCTGCAGCAGTGCGTCGAAGCCGGAGAACAGCAGCGGCTGCGACGGGTCGGCCCGGGCGAGTGCCTGCTGGAACACCTGCTCGACGCCGGCCCAGGTGGGCACCTTGAATGGGGTGATGTCGTAGACCGGCGGGTTGAGCGTGACACCGCTGAGCAGCGGATGGCTGTGCGGCTCGATCAATCCGGGCAGCAGCGCGGCCGCGCCGGTGTCGACGACCTCGGCGCCGGGAAGCGCCGCGCGGCACTCCTCGAGGGTCCCGACGGCGATGATCCGGCCGCCGGAAACCGCGACGGCCTCGGCCCTGGGCTTACCCGGATCCATCGTGATGACGGTCCCGGCCTTGAGAATGCGATCAGCCATGAGGTGCATCGAACCATGTGTGAGACGCTCCGGTGGTGAGATCGCGCGCGGCCGGAATCTTGGTCGCCTACCTCGGCGATCTGGCGTTCGCCGATCCCCGCCGCGGGCATCCGGTGGCCGGATTCGGACGGTTGGCGGCCTGGCTGGAGACCCTGACCTACCGGGACAGCCGGGCTGCCGGTGTGGCGCACACCGGAGTCCTGGTCGGCGCGGTGGCGGTCGTGGCCGCCGGTCTGCAGCGTGCGGGCGGCGGTGGCGCCAAGGCCGTGCTGCTGGCGGCCGGCACCTGGGCGGCGCTGGGCGGAACGACGCTGGCCCGCACCGGAACCGTGATGGCCGACCTGCTGGCGGCAGGCGATGTGGAGGCGGCCCGGGCATTGCTGCCCTCGCTGTGCGGACGGGATCCGGCCTCCCTCGACAGTGCGGGACTGGCCCGGGCCGCATGTGAGTCGGTGGCGGAGAACACCTCTGACGCGGCGGTCGCGCCCCTGCTGTGGGCGGCGGTGGCCGGTCTGCCGGGCGTGCTGGCCTACCGCGCGATCAACACCCTGGACGCCATGATCGGCAACCGCTCGCCGCGCTACGCCCGATTCGGCTGGGCCGCCGCACGGTTGGACGATGTCGCCAACTATCCGGCGGCCCGGGTCTCGGGCGTTCTGACCGCGTTGTGCGCGCCGCTGGCCGGGGGATCGGTGGGGGATGCGGTGCGGGCCTGGCGGCGCGACGCGGCCCGGCATCCCAGTCCCAACGCCGGCGTCGCCGAGGCCTCATTCGCCGGAGCCCTCGGTATCCGGCTCGGGGGACCCACTCAGTACGGCCATGAGTTGGAGATCCGCCCGACGCTGGGGGACGGGCGCCCGCCGGAAGTCGACGATCTGCGCCGGGTGGTGCTGTTGTCGCGGCTGGTTCAGGCGGCCGCCGCGGCTGCCGCCATCGCCGCGGTGACGATCACGGCCGCCGGCCGTACCGGTCGGCGAGCTTCTCCTCGGTCGTGAGCGGGACGGCCGGGGTGTCGGCGGTGCCGTCGGCGGCCTTGCCGGTGGCGGCGGCGGTATTTTGCCGAAGTGCGGCCTCGCGCCGGCGGGTGCGCAACTCGGAGAACACGAAGTAGCCGAGGCCGATCGGGGCCAGGATGCCGAACGCGATCCACTGGATGCCGTAGGACAGGAACGGTCCGGCGTCCAGTTGTGGCAGCGCCAGCACGCCGAGTCCACCGGGCTGGCCTTCGACGAGTTGCAGGTACGAGCCGGTCAGCGGGGTCCGGGTGAGCCCGGCGATCTGCCGGGTGTCGATGGCGTACGCCTGCTGGAAACGCCCCTCGGCGAACGGTTGCTTGTCCCCGGTCGGCGCGGTCTCCGAGTCGCGCAGCCGTCCGGTGACGGTGACGGTGCCGGCGGGCGGATCCGCGATGGCGGGGATGCCGGTCACCTCGACCGGCCGCACGTAACCGCGGTTCACCAGGATCGTCGGCCCGTCATCAACCGCGAACGCGGTGAGCACCTCGAAGGCCGGCGCCCCGTCGATGACGCGCAGCCGGACCAGCACGGTGGCAGCCGGCAGGTAGTGGCCGGTGGCGGTGACCCGCCGCCACTGCTGATCCGGTGCAGCCGAATCCTGCTCGGGCAGAAGCGTTGTCACCGGAACGGGGTCGGCGGACAGTGATGTCTGGATCTGGTTGTTCTCCCGCTCGGTGCGGGTGTTCTTGCCCAGTTGCCACGGCGCGAGCACGGTGAAGCACAGGTAGGCGAAGGCCACCACGACCAGACTCAGCGCGAGCCACCCCGCCCAGCGCCGCATCAGTTCACCGCCCCGTGTTCAGTCGTTCCGTGTTCAATCGTTCCGGGTTCAGCCGTTCCGGGTTCGGCGAGCCGCGCATCCACCCAGGCGTGCAGGCCCGGCAGGGCGGACTCAAGGACGGTGAACACGTCCTCGAAGTCGCTCAGATCGCCGTAATACGGATCCTCGACATCGGGGACGTGCGCGCCCGAGCGCGGGTCGAACGACCGCATCATCCGCAGCCGGTCCGGATCGACACCCCAGTCGGTGAGGATCCGGAAGTGGTTGCGGCCCAATGCCACGACCATGTCCGCGGAGAGATGGTCGTCGCCGACCTGCGCGGCCCGGTGCTCGGTGGGGTAGCCCCGATCGTGCAGCACCCGGACGGCGCGGTCGTCGGCGCCGGCGCCGACATGCCAGCCGCCGGTGCCGGCGCTGCTGACCCGGACCAGGCCGGTCAGTCCGCGCTCGGAGATCTGGTGGGCGAACATCTTCTCGGCCATCGGGGAGCGGCAGATGTTGCCGGAGCAGACGAACGTGACGTGCAGTGGTCTTATCTTCAGGGCCTCAGCCACCGGCCACCCCCAGCAGTTCGCGCAGCTGGCGCACCGAGCTGACCCTTGCCGCCGGGGTACACGCGTCGGGTCCGGTGAAATCGGCTGCGCCGTAACCCCACTCGACCACCACCGTGTCGATGCCGTGCGCGGCGGCGCCTTCGACGTCGTGGGCGCGGTCGCCGACCATCACCACGCGCTCGGGGTGCGGCGCGAGTTGTGCCAGGGCGTGGGCCAGCACATCGGCCTTGGCCACCCGGCTGCCGTCGACGCTGGCACCGGCGATCACCTCGAAATGCCGCGCGATGTCGAAGTGGTCGAGAATCCTCAGCGCCGCCGGCTCCGACTTGGAAGTGGCCACCGCCAGTCGCACTCCCGAGGCCCGCAGATCGGCCAGCAGGTCGGCGATGCCGTCGTACATGGTGTTCATCGACCAGCCGCGGCTGGTGTAGTCGGCCCGGTAGGCGGTCATCGCCTCCTCGGCGCGCTCACCCAGCCCCATCGCCCTCAGGGTGTCGATCATCGGCGGCCCCACGATCCGGCCGGCCAGGTCGCCGTCGGGCACCTCGGCGCCGACAGCGGCCAGCGCGTGACGGAAGCTGGCCACGATGCCCTGGGCCGAATCGGTCAGCGTGCCGTCGAGGTCGAATATCACCAACTGCGGGCTGGTGTCGGTGGCCGTGCGCGTCACCGCCCCATTGTCGCGCACTAGTGTTGCGCGGGTGAGTGGCGTGCGCCTGGCCGAGATCATCGCCGTGCTGGACGCCGCCTACCCGCCCTCGCTGGCCCATGACTGGGACTCCGTCGGCCTGGTGTGCGGTGACCCGGACGAGGCCGTCGACTCGGTCACGATCGCCGTGGACCCCACCGCCGCCGTCATCGACACCGTCGGCGAACACGGCCTGCTGCTGACCCACCACCCGCTGCTGTTGCGCGGCGTGGACACCGTCGCGGCCAGCACCCCCAAGGGGGCGCTGATCCACCGCCTGATCCGCAAGGGTGCGGCGCTGTTCACCGCGCACACCAACGCCGATGCCGCCAACCCCGGAGTTTCCGACGCGCTGGCCGCGCGGCTGGGACTGGCGGTCGAGGGGGTGCTCGATCCGGCCCCCGGCGGCCCGGCGCTGGACAAATGGGTGGTCTACGCACCGCCTGCCGCCGCCGAGGCGCTGCGCAACGCGTTGTTCGATGCCGGCGCGGGCCACATCGGCAACTATTCGCAGTGCAGTTGGAGTGTGACCGGAGCCGGCCAGTTCCTGCCCGGTGCGGGCGCGGCCCCCGTGGTCGGAGCCGTCGGTGCGGTGGAACGGGGGGCCGAGGACCGGATCGAGGTCTTCGCGCCGGCTGCCATCCGCGAGCAGGTGCGTGCCGCCGTCCGGGCGGCGCACCCCTACGAGGAACCGGCCGTCGACGTGTTCGCACTCGCGGCGCTGCCCGCCGGAGTCGGAATCGGCCGGATCGGCACACTGCCGGAACCGGAACGCTTCGCGGACTTCGTCGCCCGGGTGCAGGCCGCGCTGCCGAAGACCACCTGGGGAGTCCGCGGCGCCGGTGACCCGGACGCACTGATCTCCCGGGTCGCGGTCAGCGGCGGATCGGGCGACTCGTTGCTGGGCGCCGCCGCCGCGGCCGGCGTCCAGGCCTACCTCACCTCCGACCTGCGTCACCATCCCGCCGACGAACACCGCCGCCGCAGCGACGTCGGACTGGTCGACGTCGCACACTGGGCCAGCGAGTTCCCCTGGTGCGAACAGGTCGCCGCGCTGCTGCGCCGAGAGTTCGGGGTGGCACTGCCCGTCTCCGTGTGTTCATTGCGGACAGATCCCTGGAATATCGAGACATGAGAGTCGAACATGAAAAGTGAAGTAGCACAGCAACGTTCGCTGCTGAAGCTGGCCGAGGTGGATGCCGAGCTGGGCCGGCTGGCGCACCGTGCCACCCACCTTCCCGAGCAGCAGCGCTATGACCAGGCGCTGGCGGCCCAACGCGAGGCGGCCGACCGGGTGGGCGTTCTGGGCGTCGCGTGCGAGGGCCTCGACGCCGAGGTCGCCAAGCTGGAGGGCGAGGTCGACGGCGTTCGCAAGCGTGAGGACCGGGACCGCGGACTGCTCGACGGCGGGTCGGTCAGCGACTCCAAGCAACTCGAGGAGCTCCAGCACGAACTGGGCACCCTGGAGCGCCGGCAGAGCAGCCTGGAGGATTCGCTGCTGGAGGTGATGGAACGCCGCGAGCAGTTGGCCGCTGAGCAGGCCGAGGCGCAGGCCCGGCTCGACGAGTGCGACACCGAGGTCGCCGCGGCCCGGCAGGCCCGTGATGAGGCACTGGCCGGCGTGGAGGACAGTCGCACCGAACGTGCGGCGCACCGCGCCGAACTGGCGGCGGCCCTGGATGCCGACCTCCTCGATCTGTACGAGAAGCGCCGTGCCGCAACCGGAGTCGGGGCGGGCCTGCTGCAGGCCGGCCGGTGCGGGGCATGCCGGATCGAACTCGATCGCGGCGAGATCGGTCGGATCTCGGCGGCGGAGGACGACGAGGTGCTGCACTGCTCGGAGTGCCGCGCCATCCTGGTTCGCCCGTGAAAGTTCGGGTCCCGTGAAAGTTCTGATGGAGGCCGACGGCGGTTCCCGCGGGAATCCCGGCCCGGCCGGGTTCGGCGCCGTGGTGTGGTCGCAGGACCACAGCACGGTGCTGGCCGAACACGGTCAGGCGATCGGCGTGACCACCAACAATGTGGCCGAATACCGCGGGTTGATCGCCGGGCTTGAGGAGGCCCGCAGGTTGGGCGCCACCGAGGTGGCGGTGTCGATGGACTCCAAACTCGTCGTCGAGCAGATGAGCGGGCGCTGGAAAGTCAAGCACCCCGGGATGGCCGAACTGCATCAGCAGGCCCGTGCACTGGCATCGACATTCGCCTCGGTGACCTACTCGTGGATCCCGCGGGAACTCAACAAGTACGCCGACCGGCTCGCCAATGAGGCGATGGACGCCCAGGCCGCCGGGTTGGACTCCTCGGAGGTCGTCGCCGAGGCTGTTGTGGAGGTTGGTTCAGAGGCCGGCGAACGGGCCGCCGATCCGCCGCCCAGCGCGGTCGCCGTTCCGCCGTCGACCTGGACCGGCAATCGTGGCGGACCGACCCGATTGCTGCTGCTGCGACATGGACAGACCGAATTGTCCCGGGAGAGAAGGTATTCCGGCCGCGGTAATCCCGCACTCACCGAGACCGGCCGCCGTCAGGCTGCCGATGCGGCACGCTACCTGTCGGCCAAGGGCGGTATCTCGGCGGTGATCACTTCGCCGCTGCAGCGCGCCCATGAGACCGCCTCGGCCGCCGCCGACGCGCTCGGCCTGCCGGTGACCGTCGACGACGACCTGATCGAGACCGACTTCGGCGACTGGGAGGGGCTGACCTTCGCCGAGGCCGCCGAGCGGCACCCCGACGAGCACGGTAGATGGCTGCGCGACACCGGCCTGCGACCGCCCGGCGGCGAGAGCTTCGACGATGTGCAGAGCCGCGTCGAGCGGGCCCGCGATCGGATCATCGCCGGGCACGGCCCGTCGACGGTGCTGGTGGTCTCGCACGTCACGCCGATCAAGACGCTGCTGCGACTGGCGCTCGGCGCGGGGACGAGCGTCCTGTACCGGTTGCACCTGGATCTGGCATCGCTGAGCATCGCCGAGTTCTACCCGGACGGCGGCACGTCGGTCCGCCTGGTCAACGACACGTCCTATCTGCGCTGAGAGGCAGGAGCACCACCGATGTCCGATCCATCCGGAGACGCCTATGCCACCTGGGAGGAGCACTACTCCGCCAAGCCCCAGGTATGGAGCGGCCGGGTCAACGCCCGGCTGGCCGAGATCGCCGGAGAGCTGACCGGCACCCGGGCGCTGGATCTGGGCTGCGGCGAGGGCGCCGACGCGATCTGGCTGGCCGAGCGGGGCTGGACCGTCGTCGCCGTCGACGTCTCCACCACCGCCCTGGACCGCGGCCGCGCCGCCGCGCAGGAACGCGGCGTGGCCGAGCGCATCGACTTCCAGCAGCACGACCTGGACACCGGATTCCCTGCCGGCCAGTTCGATCTGGTCTCGGCACAGTTCCTGCACAGCCCGGTGGAGAAGGACCGCCCGACCATCCTGCGCCGCGCGGCCGCGGCGGTGGCCCCCGGCGGAACCCTGCTGATCGTCGACCACGCCGCCGCGCCGCCGTGGGCGGCCAAGATGCACGATCACGTATTCCCGACTGCCGAAGCGGTGGTCGCCGGGCTGGACCTCGCCAGCGCCGAATGGCAGCCGGTCCAGGTCGGCACCGTCGAGCGCGAGGTGCAGGGACCGGACGGTCAGCCCGCGGTGCTGACCGATAACGTGATCAGGATTCGGCGGGCCGGGCCCGCCTGAAGAACGGGTCGGCAACAGGGGTAGGGGAGCAGACGTGGACACAAACCAGGCAGATCTGCGGGACGCCGTCACGCGTCGACTGCACCGCCGCGGTGTGGTCAAGGGTGAGCTCGTCCTGCCGGCCGTGCCGGGCATGGTCGAGGAATACGTCACCACCCTGGACGACACGTTCAAGGCGATCGGGGTGCACTTCTCCGAGGCGGACTTCGACACCATGCGCGGCATCCTCCGCACCCAGCTGGCCGAGGCCTATGCGGCCTCACCGCGCTCCGACGTCGTCATCACCTACGAGTCCCCGGTAGGCCTGACCGCCAGCTACACCATCAACACCCGCTGGTTCACCGTCGCCGGGGCGTACGACAACTGGATCGCCACCCGGGAACCACCGCTGTTCGGCACCGAACCGGACGCCCGGGTGTGGGATCTGGCCGCCGAGGCTCCCGATCCGGCCGAGTTCCGGGTGCTCGACATCGGAGCCGGCACCGGGCGCAACACCTTGGCCCTGGCCCGGCGCGGCCATCCGGTCGAGGCGGTCGAGATGACCGGCGGATTCGCCGACATCATCCGGGCCGAGGCGGCCAAGGACGCCTTGGACGTCCGGGTCATCCAGCGCGACGTGTTCGCCGGCCTCGACGACCTGCGCACCGACTATCAGCTGATCCTGCTCTCGGAGGTGGTGTCGGACTTCCGCAACACCGAACAATTGCGCGGGCTGCTCGAACTGGCCGCGCACTGCCTGGCCCCCGGCGGGCGGCTGCTGTTCAACATCTTCCTGGTCAAGGACGGGCGCAGCGTGGACGCCGCCGCGGTCGAGTTCGGCCAGCAGGCCTACACCTCGATCTTCACCCGCAGGGAACTGGACGACGCGCTGTCCGGCCTGCCGCTGGAACTGGTCGCCGACGATTCGGTCTACGAGTACGAGAAGGCCCACGTGCCGGCCGAGAAGTGGCCACCGACGAGCTGGTACGAGAACTGGACCAGTGGGCTCGACGTGTTCGACCTGCCGCGTGAGCAGTGCCCGATCGACATGCGGTGGCTGGTGTTCCGCAAGGAGTGGCTGGCGCCATAGGGACACCCGCAGTCGCGGAACACCCCCGTACCGCAGTACGTTGTCAGGTGCGGACGAGTTGGCCGGGCGGCCGCGGCCCGACGTGAGTCGGGTCGAGGAAAGTCCGGACTTCACAGAGCAGGGTGATTGCTAACAGCAATCCGAGGTGACTCGCGGGACAGTGCCACAGAGAACAGACCGCCACCTATCTGATAGGTGGTAAGGGTGAAACGGTGCGGTAAGAGCGCACCAGCATTCCGGGTGACCGGGATGGCTCGGTAAACCCCACCCGAAGCAAGGCCAAGAGGTCGCACGAAAGTGCGGCTGCGCAGGCGCTCGAGGGCTGCTCGCCCGAGCCTGCGGGTAGGCCGCTCGAGGTACCCGGCGACGGTGTGCCCAGATGGATGGTCGCCGCCGCGCCCGGGGTGAAACCCGGGTGGCGGAACAGGATCCGGCTTACAGGCCAACTCGCCCGCCCCACCCCGCCGCCGGTGGGACGCGGACCCTATTTCGCGCGACGGACCCTATTTCGCGCGACGGACCCTATTTCGCGCGACGGACACTGCGGCGCAACTGCTCCAGTGCGCCGTCGAGTTGCTCCCGGCACTCCCGGGCCAATTCCGACTCCTGTTGGTACAGCAGGCCGTAGGTGAAGGTGTCCTCGCCGGCTGCATGTGCGACGCTCGCCTCCCGGAGCAAGTGGTCGCGACTGACGGCACTGTCCTGATGCTCGCCGAGCAGCGTCTGGACCGTCTTGGCCCGCTCGGCGATCCTGGCATCGCCGGTCGCCGCGGCCACATAGCGAAGTCGCTTGGCTGCCTTGCGAATTCGATGCAGCGCGTCATCGCGTTCGGCCCGGGTCTCCGCCTCGCGTGCCGCCACCGCCGCCTTCTTCTGCGCTTTGCGCACACGCCGGTAGCTCGATGAGATGGTGGCGGGCTGCTGGTCGGTCTCCGGTACCGGCGCACCGTCGGCGACCAGTTCGTCGAGCGCATCGAGAAGCCGGAAGTAGCGCTGTGAGCGCATCGCCTTCAGCGCGCGGTTCAGGCCGAGGTGATAGCGCTGCCAGGCGCCCTGCGCCAGTCGTTCGCGAACCGGTCCGCGCACCAGTTCCGGCGGCAACGAATCCAGTGCGGCGCTGTAACGGTCGGCGAGCACCTCGGCATCCCGCGCGGTTCCGAGCACCCCGGCCAGTTCCCGGAGTTCGGAGAGAATCGACGCGTCATCGGAAATTCCGAAGTCCGCCTCCGATGCCTGCAGCAGACTGCGGATCTGGCGGATGGTGACCCGCATCTGGTGGACGGCGTCGTCGGCGTCGGCCCGCACCCCGCGGTCCCACTCCACCAGTAGGGCGACCTGCTCGGCCACCGCCCGGTGCACCGGGTCGGTGGGCCGCGGACGGGGCGGGGTCACCTGGCCCAGAGTCTTGGCCAGCTTCGAGCCGTGCGAGGCCGGCGCGGCCCCGGCGTCGTGCAACCGCTGACCGAGCCGCGTCAGCACGGCGGCGCCGCCGTCGAGGGCGCCGTCGACCAATTCGAGTTCCCACTCGCGCCAGGTCTGCTCGTTGCGCGGAGTGCCGTCGTCGGGGTCCAGCGAGCAGGTGCTGACCCGGTCGTCACAGAACTCCGCGAGCGGCGTGCCGTCGGGGCCGTAGACCATGGTGACCGCGCGGTCGGTGGCGATCCGGGCCACCGGCACCAGCCGGCGGTCCCGCACGATCGCCCGCACCGTGTCGAGCAGACCCTCCGGAGCATCGTCGGCCCCGCTCCCGGATTCCAGCGGGGCATGGATCTCGGTGCGCGCGCCCTTTCCGGCCGGCAGCTTCAGGTGCCAGCCGGCGTCCGACCCGCCGGTGCGGCGCCGCAGCGTGACCAGGTTCGCGGCCAGGTCGTAGCCCGGGGTGTCGAAGTACACCGCCTCCAGCGTCTGGTTGGGCAGCCGCTCGGTGTGCCCGACCGATGCCAGGCCCTCGAAGGACGGCGACACGGTGGTGTCGGTCACGTCGAACTTCTGCTCGATCTCGGTGTGGCGCGACGGGCCGCGTCCTTTACCCATGGGCACAGCGTCGCATACCGAGATGAACAGCGCGGCGATGAACGGCGAGGCTAACGTTCGGGTTGTGACCGACTACCAGACGCTGACCTTCGAACAGTCCGGGCCGATCGTGCGGATCGTGCTGAACCGGCCGGATGCCGCCAACGGCATGAACGACGAGATGACCCGCGAGCTGGCCGCGGTGGCCCGCAGATGCGACTCCTCCGGCACGAAGGCGGTGGTCATCACCGGCTCGGGCCGGTTCTTCTGCGCGGGAGGCGACCTCAAAGCGGTCGCGACCTCCCCGCTGGGTCCTGGGCCGTTCGTCAAGACCATCGCCGACGACCTGCACCGGGCGCTGTCGACCTTCGCCCGGATGGACGCCGTGCTGATCACGGCGGTCAACGGGGTGGCCGCAGGGGCGGGATTCAGCCTCGGAATCGCGGGGGATCTGGTGCTGGCCGCGGAGTCGGCCAAGTTCACCATGGCCTACACCCGGGCCGGGCTGAGTCCGGACGGGGGAGCCTCGTTCTACCTGCCGAGAATCGTCGGGGCGCGGCGGGCGCATGAACTGATGCTGACCAACCGCACGCTGGGCGCCGCCGAGGCGGCTGAGTGGGGACTGGTCACGCAGGTGGTGCCCGACGGCGAACTCGACGCTGCCGCCGACGCGCTGGCGCAGCAGATGGCGGCCGGATCGCGAGGCTCGGCCGGCGCGGTGAAGAAATTGCTGCTGATGTCGTTCGGCAACGGACTGGAGGAGCAGCTCGAATACGAGGCGAGGCTGATCGGGCAGTGCGCGGACAGCCCCGACGGCCGGGAAGGGGTGGACGCCTTCCTGAACAAGCGTGCGCCCGGGTTCAGCTGACGGGCTGCCGTCAGAAGCTGTGCTCCTCGGCGGGGAAGGCCCCGCTGGCCACCTCGTCGGCATAGGCGGTCGCGGCGCGCCGCAACTCGGCGCCGACGTCGCCGAAGCGCTTGACGAACTTGGCGGTCTTGCCGCTGGTGAGTCCGGCCATGTCCTGCCAGACCAGCACCTGGGCGTCGCAGTGCGGTCCGGCGCCGATTCCCACCGTCGGGATGGTGAGCTTGCCGGTGATCTGGGTGGCCAGTTCGGCGGGCACCATCTCCATCACCACGGCGAACGCGCCGGCCTCCTGGACAGCGATCGCGTCGTGAATGGTCTGCTCCGCGCCGTCGCCGCGGCCCTGGACCCGGAAACCGCCCAGGCTGTTGACGCTCTGCGGGGTGAAGCCGATGTGGGCCATCACCGGGATGCCGGCCGCGGTCAGGGTGGCGATCTGCTCGGCGACCCGTTCGCCGCCCTCCAACTTCACCGCGTGCGCGCCGGTCTCCTTGAGGAACCGGGTCGCGGTAGCCAACGCCTGCGCGGGGCCGCCCTCGTAGCTGCCGAACGGCAGGTCGGCGATCACCAGCGCGTGCTCGGCGCCACGGACCACGCCGCGCACCAGTGGGATCATCTCGTCGACGGTGACCGGAACGGTGGTGTCGTAGCCGTACACCACGTTGGCGGCCGAGTCGCCGACGAGCAGGACCGGGATGCCGGCCTCGTCGAACAGCCGCGCGGTGGAGAAGTCATAGGCCGTGAGCATCGCCCACTTATGCCCCTCGGACTTCCACTTCTGCAGGTGATGGGTGCGGATCTTGCTGCGGGGTGCGGTCTGGGTGGACGCGCCGTAGAGCGACTGCTCTGACATGAGTTTCCTCAGTGTTCGTCGGATCGATCCTCGTGGCCCTGCTGGGTCCCCGGGTTCGTGTGACAGCACAAGTCTGCCACCGTTGCGGGGCCGGGGGAACGTCGGTCAAAGTGCGGTTCCTCACACTCCGGCCTGCCTAGCATCGGGTTCATGGAACACCTGCAGCGGCTCAGCGGTCTCGACGCCAGCTTCCTGTACCTGGAGACCTCGACCCAGCCGCTGCACGTGTGCTCGGTCCTGGAGCTCGACGCCTCGACCATTCCCGGCGGATACAGCTTCGAGAAGCTGCGTGAAGAGATGAGCGTCCGGATCAAGGCCATCCCCAGCTTCCGGGAGAAGATCGCCAACAGCTTCCTGAACCTCGACCACCCGGTCTGGGTCGAGGACGAGGAGTTCGACGTCCACCGGCACGTGCACCGCATCGGCCTGCCGGCCCCCGGCGGACGGGTGGAACTGGCCGAGATCTGCGGGCATCTGGCGTCCCTTCCGCTGGATCGCCGGCACCCGCTGTGGGAGATGTGGGTCATCGAGGGTCTCGACGGGACCGACCCCCGCAAGGGCGGCCGGCTGGCCGTGCTGACCAAGATCCATCACGCCGCCGTCGACGGCGTCACCGGAGCGAACCTGATGTCGCAGCTGTGCAGCGTCGAACCGGAGGCGCCGGCGCCGGAGCCGGTGCAGGCCAGCCGCGGCACCAACCCGCTGAGGATCGCCATCGGTGGCCTCGGCAACTTCATCACCCGGCCGATCAGCCTGGCGACCAGCGTCCTGCCGGCCACCGTCAACACCGTCGTCGACACCGTCAAGCGGGTGACCGGCGGTGGCCGGACGATGGCGGGGCTGTTCGCGGCCCCGCAGACCCCGTTCAACGCCAGCATCACCGCCCATCGCAACGTCGCATTCGCCCAGTTGGACCTCGAGGAGGTCAAGACGGTCAAGAACCACTTCGGGGTCAAGCTCAACGATGTGGTGATGGCCCTGGTGTCCGGGGTGCTGCGCAACTTCCTGATCGACCGTGACCAGCTGCCGGAGACCTCGCTGGTGGCCATGGTTCCGGTATCGGTGCACGACCGCTCCGACCGCCCCGGCCGCAATCAGGTGTCGGGCATGTTCTCCAGCCTGCAGACCCAGATCGAGGATCCGGCCGAGCGGCTCACGGCGATCGCCGAGGCCAATGACTCCGCCAAGGAGCACAGCTCGGCGATCGGTGCCACGTTGCTGCAGGACTGGAGTCAGTTCGCCGGCCCGGCCGTGTTCGGCATCGCCATGCGGGTGTACGCCCGCAGCAGCCTCACCGCCACCCGGCCGGTGCACAACCTGGTGGTGTCCAATGTTCCCGGCCCGCAGATCCCGCTGTACTTCCTCGGCGCGGAGGTGGAGGCGATGTACCCGCTGGGTCCGATCTTCCACGGCGCGGGCCTGAACATCACCGTGATGTCGCTCAACGGCAAGCTCAACGTGGGGCTGATCTCCTGCCCGGAGTTGCTGCCCGATCTGTGGGAGATGGCCGACGGGTTCGCCGCAGGACTCGACGAACTCGTCGCCGCAACCCGCTGAGCCGCGCCCGGCACGAGCAGGCGCAACGGCGTTGACCGACGCCGTCATGGCAGCATGTGGGCCATGACGCTGTACCCGGCCTCGTCCTGGCTACCCCCTGTGTTTTCCCGGCCGACCCCCTTGTTTTCCTGGCAAGCCGGGGCCGGCCGCGCCGCCGTGGTGCTTCCTGTTGTCGCGGCCCTGCTGGCCACCGCGGGGTGCAGCACGGTCGTCGGCGGCAAGGCGGTGCTGGCCGAGCCGACGATCGGGCAGCCGGTGCAATGGGGGCCGTGCCGGCCGGCCGGCGGCGGCGGCGGCACGGCGATGCCGGTTCCGGCCGGGGCCCAGTGCGGCAAGATCGCCGTCCCGATCGACTACGCAAACCCCGACGGTCCGACCGCCGCGTTGGCGATGGTTCGTTTCCCGGCCACCGGCGAGAAGATCGGCTCACTGCTGATCAACCCGGGCGGTCCGGGGGAGTCCGGTATCGAAGCGGCCGGCAGCCTGCTCCAGACCATGCCGCCGAGCGTGCGCGAGCGTTTCGATCTGGTCGGCTTCGATCCGCGTGGAGTCGGTGCGTCCACCCCGGCGCTGTGGTGCAACTCCGACGCCGACAACGACCGCCTGCGCGCCGATCCTCAGGTGGACTACAGCCCCGAGGGTGTCGCTCACATCGAGGCACAGACCAAGGAATTCGTGCAGCGCTGCATCGACAAGATGGGCGACGGTTTCCTGGCCAACATCGGAACCGCCAGCGTCGCCAAGGATCTGGACGCGCTGCGGGCCGCGGTGGGCGACGAGAAGCTGAACTACCTCGGCTTCTCCTACGGCACCCGGATCGGCGCGGCCTACGCCGAGGCCTTCCCGACCAAGGTTCGCGCGATGATCCTCGACGGTGCGGTCGATCCCAACGCCGATCCGATCCAGGCCGACATCGATCAGGCCGAGGCCTTCCAGAAGGCGTTCAACGATTACGCCGCGGACTGCGCCAAGTCGCCCGACTGCCCGCTCGGCGATGACCCGGAGAAGGCGGTCGCCGTCTACCGCAGCATGGTGGATCCGTTGGTGGACAAGCCGCTGCCGACCCGCGATCCCCGTGGGTTGAGCTACAGCGACGCCATCGTCGGCACCATCATGGCGCTGTACTCGCCCAACCTGTGGCGGCATCTGACCCGGGGTTTGACCGAGATGACCAAGGGCCGTGGCGACACCATGCTGGCGCTGGCCGATATGTACATGCGCCGCGATCCGCAGGGTCATTACTCCAACGCCACCGACGCGCGGGTGGCGGTCAACTGCGTCGACCAGCCGCCGATCACCGACCGGGACAAGGTGGTCGCGGAGGATCGCAGGCTGCGTGAGGTCGCGCCCTTCCTCAGCTACGGCGAGTTCACCGGCCACGCACCGCTGAGCACATGCGCGTTCTGGCCGGTTCCGCCGACCAGCACCCCGCACGTCACCTCCGCCCCGGGCCTGCCGCCGGTGATGGTGATCTCGACCACCGGTGACCCGGCGACTCCGTATCGGGCCGGCGTGGATCTGGCCAAGCAACTCGGCGGAGCGCTGTTGACGTTCAACGGAACTCAGCACACGGTGGCGTTCCAGGGCCAGCAGTGCGTCGACGACTTCGTCTCGGCGTACCTGATCGACCTCAAGCTGCCACCTGAAGGCGCCACCTGCTGAAACCGCTGCGTTTCTGAGACCGACGTGTGACCGTTCGGCGCCGTCGGTGGCGCGCCGTCGTGCCACGATGGCGGCCATGACACGCACGAGTCGAGTCGGCTCGGCATCAATGGTCTACGGGTTGCTTTGTGCCGCAATGGCGGCCATCGTCGCGACCGGGTCCGCTGCCGCCGCACCCGGCCCGGGGCAGACGACCCCGAAGCCGGTCTGGAAGGGTTGCGAGGACGTCGTCTCCGACGCCTACCTGCCCACCGCGCAGTGCACCACCGTTGCGGTGCCGATCGACGCGGCGAATCCCACTGGGCCGCAGGCGCAATTGGCTGTCATCAGGATTCCGGCGACCGGCAAGCGGCTGGGCTCGCTGTTCATGAACCCCGGCGGTCCGGGTGCATCGGCGGTCGACGCGGTGGTCAGCCTGTCCGACGCGATCTCCGACGGTCCGGTCAGTGAGCACTTCGATCTCGTCGGGTTCGATCCGCGCGGGGTGGGGCACTCCACGCCGGAGATCCGCTGCCGCACCGACGCCGAGTTCGACGCCTGGCGTCGCGAGCCGATGGTCGACTTCAGTCCGGCCGGTGTGGCCCTCATCGAACAGCTCTATCGGAACCTGGCTCAGAACTGCCTCGACCGGATGGGTAAGTCGTTCCTGGCCGGCGTCGGAACCGCCTCTGCCGCAAAGGATATGGACGCCGTCCGGCAGGCGCTCGGCGATGACCAGATCAACTATCTCGGCTTCAGCTACGGAACCGAACTGGGCACGGCCTACGTCGAGCAGTTCCCGAACCGCGTTCGCGCGATGGTTCTCGACGGCGCCATCGACCCGCAGCAGAACCCGATCGAGTCGCTCGTCGAGCAGATGGCCGGATTCCAGGTGGCGTTCAACGACTACGCCGCCGACTGCGCGAAGTCACCGGCCTGCCCGCTGGGCACCGACCCGGCGCAGTGGGTCAACCGGTATCACCAACTGGTGAACCCGCTGGTGTTCAAGCCCGGGCCCACCCAGGATCCCCGCGGACTGAGCTACGCCGATGCGATCACCGGCACCGTCAATGCGCTCTACGCCCCGCAGTACTGGAAGTACCTCACCAGTGGGCTGATCGGCCTGCGGCGCGGAGCCGAGGCCGATGACCTGCTGATGCTGGCCGACGAATACCAGGACCGTGACGAGGACGGTCACTACAGCAACGGCCAGGACTCGTTCAACGCCATCCGCTGCGTGGATCAGCCCACCCCGAGCGATCCGGCGGTGTGGGCCGAGGCCGACCGGCAGACCCGCTCGCGGGCGCCGTTCCTGTCCTACGGCAATTTCACCGGCTACGCGCCCCGCGACCTGTGCGCGTTCTGGCCGGTGCCGGCCACCTCGATAGCGCACCAGGCCGCCCCGGCCCCGGCCGGCAGCGTCGTCGTGGTGTCCACGACGCACGATCCGGCGACGCCGTATCAGGCCGGGGTGAACCTGGCCCGGCAGCTCGGGGCCCCGCTGATCACCTACGAGGGCACTCAGCACACCGCGGTGTTCGACGGCGACTCCTGCGTCGACAACGCGGTGGTGCGTTTCCTCGTCGACCGGGTGGTGCCGGGCAACCTGCGCTGCTGACCCGGTAGGTCAGTTACCGGTGATTCAGTTGCCGGTGATGACGTTGCCCGGCAGGGCGGTCGGCGCAGCCGGGGCCTTGATCGTCGGGCTGAAGGAGTTCGCGCCGCCCGGGGTGAGGTTGGGGGCCTTCTCGGTCGGGGCCGGCGTATTGGACTGCGAAGCCGAAGGACTCGGCGCCTCGGTGGACTTCGACGGCTTCTCGCTGCTCGGGGAGCAGCCGGAGAGGGCCGCGGCGCCGACGACGGCGATGCCGCCCAGCAGCAATCCGATCCGGCGGGTGTGGCTTGTTGTCATGGTGGTGTTCTCCTTCTCTGGCCGGCTGCTGTCGGGTGCGAACCAGACGACCGGACTTCTCTTTCATTTTCGCACGTCAGCCCGTAACCGGCGGTTTGAACCGGACTCTTCCATGTAACACGGAATTAACAGCAACTGCCTACGCTCGCGTCATGGACCGGCAGAAGGAATTCGTGCTGCGCACCCTCGAGGAGAGGGACATCCGATTCGTCCGGTTGTGGTTCACCGACGTGCTCGGATACCTCAAGTCGGTGGCGATCGCCCCGGCTGAACTCGAGGGCGCTTTCGAGGAGGGCATCGGCTTCGACGGCTCGTCGATCGAGGGCTTCGCCCGGGTCTTCGAATCCGACACCGTCGCGCGCCCTGATCCGTCGACCTTCCAGGTGCTGCCGTGGACGACGAGCGCGGGCCAGCACCATTCGGCGCGGATGTTCTGCGACATCACCATGCCGGACGGTTCGCCGTCCTGGGCGGACAGCCGGCATGTGCTGCGCCGCCAGTTGGCCAAGGCCGGCGATCTCGGCTTCACCTGCTACGTGCACCCGGAGATCGAGTTCTTCCTGCTCGAGCCCGGACCCTACGACGGTTCGGCGCCGGTGCCCGCCGACAACGGCGGCTACTTCGACCAGGCCGTGCACGACTCGGCGCCCAACTTCCGCCGGCACGCCATCGACGCGCTGGAGCAGATGGGCATCTCGGTCGAGTTCAGCCACCACGAGGGTGCACCCGGCCAGCAGGAGATCGACCTGCGCTACGCCGACGCGCTCTCGATGGCCGACAACGTTATGACGTTCCGGTACCTGGTCAAGGAGGTGGCGCTGGCCGAGGGGGTGCGGGCCTCCTTCATGCCCAAGCCGTTCGCCGAATACGCCGGCTCGGCGATGCACACCCACATGAGCCTGTTCGAGGGCGAGACCAATGCCTTCCACAGCCCCGACGACCCGCTGCAGCTCTCCGATGTCGCCAAGTCCTTCATCGCCGGCATCCTCGAGCACGCCACCGAGATCAGCGCCGTCACCAACCAGTGGGTGAACTCCTACAAGCGGCTGGTGCACGGCGGCGAGGCGCCGACCGCCGCCTCCTGGGGTGCGGCGAACCGCTCGGCGCTGGTCCGGGTGCCGATGTACACCCCCCGCAAGGCGGCTTCCCGGCGCATCGAGGTGCGCAGCCCCGATTCGGCCTGCAATCCGTACCTGACCTTCGCGGTGCTGCTGGCCGCCGGTCTGCGCGGCATCGAGAAGAACTACCAGCTCGGTCCGCAGGCCGAGGACAACGTGTGGACGCTGACCCACGAGGAGCGCCGCGCGATGGGCTACCGGGAGTTGCCGTCCAGCCTCGGTGTGGCACTGGGGGAGATGGAGAACTCCGAACTGGTCGCCGAGGCGCTCGGTGAGCACGTGTTCGACTACTTCCTGCGCAACAAGCGCGCGGAGTGGGAGGAGTACCGCAGCAACGTGACTCCGTTCGAGCTCAAGCACTACCTCTCGCTCTGATCCCGCTGCGCTAACGTTCAGGTCGTGGCCAGACCCTCGACCGACCGACCCCGGCTGCCGAGCGTCGGCCGGCTCGGATTGGTCGAACGGTCGGCCGCCGGGGACCTGGCCGAACTCGGCTGGGATACCGACGCGTATGTCGAGCTGCTGTGGTCGCTGTCGCGTGCCGCTGATGCGGACTCCGCGCTGCGCACCCTGGTCCGGCTGGCCGAGGCGCTCGGTGCGGACTGGCGGCAACTCGACGGCGCCTTGCTCAAGGACCGCGCCCTGCGTGGCCGGCTGTTCTCAGTCCTGGGTTCCTCGCTGGCACTCGGTGATCATCTGGTGGCCAACCCGGGCTGCTGGCGCCTGCTCGAAGGGGAGCTGACCCTCCCCACCCCGGCGGACCTGCGCCGGTCCTTCGCCGAATGTGTTGCCGAATTCGCTTCGGCGCCCAGTGAAATCGCGCCTCGGCTGCGCACCGTCTATCGCAACCAACTGCTGATCCTGGCGGCGCTGGACCTGGCGCCGACCGTCGAGAACGAACCGGTGCTGTCCTTTCCGGCAGTCGGGGCGCACCTCGCCGACCTGGCCGACGCGGCACTGGGCGCCGCACTCGATGTCGCCGTCGCGACGGTCTGCAAGGACGACACTCCGGCGCCCCGGCTGGCGGTCATCGCGATGGGCAAATGCGGTGCGCGGGAACTGAACTACGTCAGCGACGTCGATGTGATCTTCGTCGGAGAGAACGCCGACCCGGTCACCACCCGGGTGGCCGGCGAGATGATGCGGCTGGGTTCGGAGGCGTTCTTCGAAGTCGACGCCGCGCTGCGGCCGGAGGGCAAGGCCGGTGCGCTGGTGCGCACGCTGGAGTCGCACGTCGCCTACTACCAGAAGTGGGCCAAGACCTGGGAGTTCCAGGCATTGCTCAAGGCGCGCCCCGCGGTGGGGGACGCCGAACTCGGACAGCAGTACGTCGACGCGCTGATGCCGATGGTCTGGACCGCCTGCGAGCGTGAGGATTTCGTTCCCGACGTGCAGGCGATGCGCCGGCGGGTGGAGTCCCTGGTTCCGGCCGGGATGCGGGAACGGGAGATCAAGCTCGGCACCGGTGGACTGCGCGACGTCGAGTTCGCCGTCCAGTTGCTGCAACTGGTGCACGGTCGCACCGACGATTCGCTGCATGTGGCCTCCACGGTCGACGCATTGGCCGCACTGGGCGCGGGCGGGTACGTCGGGCGCGACGACGCCGCCAACCTCACCGCCTCCTACGAGTTCCTGCGCCTGCTCGAGCACCGGTTGCAACTGCAGCGCCTCAAGCGCACCCACATGCTTCCTCCGCCCGACGACGAGGAGGCGCTGCGCTGGCTGGCCCGGGCCGCCCACATGCGGCCGGACGGCATCCGCGATGCGCTGGGCGTGCTGAGGGAGGAGATCAAGCGGCAGAACATGCGGGTGTCACGGCTGCACGCCAAGCTGTTCTACGCCCCGCTGCTCGAATCAGTCGGCCGCGCAGTCGGTTTCGCGCACGGCATGTCCGCCGACGCCGCCGAACGGCAGCTGGCCGCGCTCGGCTATGAGGGCCCGCAGAGCGCACTGACCCATCTGGGTGCGCTGGTCAACCAGAGCGGCCGCCGCGGACAGGTGCAGTCGGTGCTGTTGCCCCGATTGCTCGACTGGCTGTCCGACACCCCCGACCCGGACATCGGGCTGCTGGCCTACCGGCGGATCAGCGAGGCCCTGGCCGAGCAGCGCTGGTTCCTGGGCACGCTGCGCGACGAGAGCGCGGTGGCCAAGCGGCTGATGCGGGTGCTGGGCACCTCGGCGTTCGTACCCGAGTTGCTGATGCGCGCCCCGGAGGTCATCCAGTCCTACGCCGACGGCCCGGCCGGCCCCAAACTGCTCGACGTCGAACCGGAAGGGGTGGCCCGCGCGCTGATCGCCTCGGCGGGACGGCATCCCGATCCGGTGCGGGCCATCGCCGCCGCGCGGACCCTGCGCCGCCGCGAACTGGCCAGGGTGGCCTCGGCCGACCTGCTCGGCATGCTCGACGTGCGCGAGGTCTGCACCGCGCTGACCTCGGTGTGGGTTGCGGTGCTGCAGTGCGCGCTGGAGGCGGTGATCCGGGCCAACACTCCCGCCGGTGAGGCGCCTCCGGCCGCCATCGCGGTGATCGGGATGGGCCGGTTGGGCGGCGGGGAACTCGGTTACGGATCCGACGCCGACGTGATGTTCGTCTGCGAGCCGGCCGTGCGCACCGAGCAGGGCGGTGCCGACGAGACCCGCGCGGTCAAGTGGTCGGTGTCGGTCGCCGAGCAGCTGCGCGGTCTGCTGGGGGCGCCCAGCGACGATCCGCCGCTGGAGGTAGACGCGAACCTGCGTCCGGAGGGTCGCAACGGCGCGCTGGTGCGCACCCTGAGTTCGTATGCGGCCTATTACGCGCAGTGGGCGCAGCCGTGGGAGGCCCAGGCACTGCTGCGCGCCGCACCGGTGGCAGGAGATGAGGATCTGGGCCGGCGCTTCATGGAGGTCGCCGACCGGACCCGATTCCCCGACGGCGGCATCTCGCCCGACGCGGTGCGGGAGATCCGCCGGATCAAGGCCCGGGTGGACGCCGAGCGGCTCCCGCGGGGAGCCGACCCCAACACCCACACCAAACTGGGCCGGGGCGGACTCGCCGACGTCGAGTGGACCGTGCAGTTGCTGCAGTTGCGGCATGCCCACGAGGTACCGGGGCTGCACAACACCTCCACGCTGGAGACCCTCGACGCGATCGCCGCGGCGGACCTGATCTCGGGGTCCGAGGCCGAGCAGTTGCGCGACGCCTGGCTCACCGCGACCCGGGCCCGCAACGCCCTGGTGCTGGTGCGCGGCAAGGCAGTCGACCAGCTGCCCGGACCCGGACGTCAACTCAACGCGGTCGCGGTGGCGGCCGGTTGGTCCGGCGGCGATGGCGGCGAGTTCCTGGACAACTACCTGCGCGTCACCCGTCGGGCGAAAGCCGTTGTAAACAAGGTCTTTGGAGGCTGAGGATGCCGGTGGACAATTGGGAAGGCCAGCTGATCAGCGCCGAGGAATTCGATCGGCTCGAGGCGATGTACCACCCGCTGGCCCATGCGGTCCGGCAGCTGATCGACGCGACGGTGCGCACCGGGGCCGACGAGCCGACCATCCGCGCCGCGGCCGAGGCGATCGACGCGGTGACCGAGTCGCTCAAACCGCTGAGCGACGACGGGTGGCAGGCCTTGCGGCACGCAGAGACCGGCCGGCCCATTCTCTTCACCAATCCTGCTGCGGGAGGGCGCAATCCGGTGGCCCCGCCGATGGTGATCCACCACGAACCGGACGGTCGGTGCTGGAGCGAGTTCACCCTCGGCGCCGCCTATGAGGGTCCGCCCGGCCTGGCGCACGGCGGCATCAGCGCACTCGTGCTCGACCACCTGCTCGGCGAGGCCGCCAGTGGTGGCCTGGTGAAGCCCCGATTCACCGGCACCATCACCTTGAAGTATCTGCGTGGCACCCCGCTGGGGCCGTTGCGCGCCGAAGCGTTCATCGAACGCGAGGAGGAACGCAAGACCTACGCCCGCGGGTTCATCAGCGATGCCCAAGGGCCGACCGTGGAAGCCGAGGGAGTTTTCATCAAGCCGGCCTGGGCGGAGGACAGCGAATGAAGTTCTATGTCAGCAGTGCGTTCCTGGACGCCGCCGAGATCGTCGAAATCGCCAAGGCCGCAGACGAACTCGGATACGAGGGGATCGCGATTCCCGACCATGTGGTGAATCTTGAGACTCTGACCACGCCGTACCCGTACACCCCGGACGGTCAGCGGCGGTGGCAGCCGTTCACCGACTGGCTGGACCCCTGGGTGCTCGTCGGCGCGCTGTCCCAGGCAACCGAACGGCTGAAGTTCGTCACCACCGTCTACATCCCGGCGATGCGCGACCCCTACTCCGCGGCCAAGGCGATCGGCACCGCGGCGGTGCTCTCCGGCGGCCGGGTGGAACTGGGGATCGGGGTGGGCTGGTGCGAGGAGGAGTTCGACCTGCTCGGGCAGCCGTTCGCCGGGCGCGGCAAGCGGACCGACGAGATGCTCGAGTTGTTCAAGGCGTTGTGGCAACCGGGGTGGACCGAGTTCGACGGGGAGTTCTACCGGACGCCGCGACTGGAGATGACCCCCACGCCGCCGCGGATCCCCATCTATTCGGGCGGGTTGTCCGATATCGCCCTGCGCCGGGCCGCCCGCAACGACGGCTGGATCGGTGACCTCATCGGCCTGGACCAGGCCGTCGCCTCGATCGACCGGATCCGCGAACTGCGGGCCGGGAACGGTCTGGGGATGGACGGTTTCACCGTCATCACTCCGCTGATCGACGCGTACCTGCCCGAGCATTACCAGCGGGCGTCCGACGCCGGGATCGACGCGATCCTGACCATGCCGTGGATGTTCTACTGCGGGCCGAACGGCTCGCTGGCGGACAAGATCGACGGGATGCGCAGGTTCAGGACCGATCTGGGTCTCGACGGCTAGGAACCGTTCTGCTCGTGCAGGACGTCGAGGATCGCCCCGACCTGGTGGCCGCGTTCCACCGGATGGCGTAGTGGGCGGTTGGCCTTGACCATGTAGCTGTTTCGCCGCCCCTCCCGGAGCCGATCTAGGTAGCCGGCTTCCACGAGGTCGCTGACGATCCGCTGCGCGGCGCGTTCGGTGACGCCGACCCGCTCGGCCACGTCCCGCAGTCGGATGCCCGGATCGCGTGCGATGCACAACAGAGTGTGGGCGTGGTTTGTCAGGAACGTCCACTCCGCCATGCGTCAAAGAATAGTTCTCGGGTGCCGGAATCGGGCGGCAGGCGCACCCGAAACGCAAACAAATGCCATATTTCCAACTCGTGAAGTTTGACACACGATCAGCAATACATGTACTTTGTGTCGCATGTTGAACTTCATGAGTGCAGCGCTGGCAGCCACCGTCGTGGTGCCGGCCTTGATGGCAGTGGTGGCATTCGGCGCCGGCCGGCGGTCACCTCGATTGATCGGACGCCTGGGTGCGGGCATTGCCGGACTCGGCTTCGCCGTGGCCGTGCTCCTCGCGGTCCAGGCCGGACGCGGTGAGCCGGCGGCAGTGGCCATCGGCCCGGTTGATCTGGTGGCCGACCGGCTCGCGGCGGTCTTGCTGCTACTGGTGTTCGGGGTCAGCGCGATCGTGCAGACCTTCGCGCTGCGCTATCTTGCCGGCGACTCCCGCGCCGCCTGGTTCACCGGGGGAGCGGGTCTGCTCACCGCCGCCTCGGCCGGACTGATGACGGCGGCCACGCTTGTCGGCCTGGCCTTCTTCTGGAGCCTCGCCGGCCTGGCGCTGTGCCTGCTGCTCGGGATGTACTGGCAGCTGCCGGCTGCGCGCGACGGCGTCCGGCGGACTGCGGCCGCCTTCCTGATCGGCGACCTGGCGCTGTGGGCCGGCGTCGCCCTGGCCACCGCCACCTGGGGTCGCATCGAGCTTCGCAACATCGAGCCGGGTCAGTTCACCGGCTGGCCCGTCGCGGTGCTGGCAGTCCTGGTCGTGGTCGCGGCGCTGTCCCGGTCGGCCCAGATCCCCTTCCACCGCTGGCTGCCCGCCACCCTGACCGCACCGACGCCGGTCTCAGCACTGCTGCACGCCGGTGTGGTCAACGCCGGCGGCATCCTGCTGGTGCGGCTGGCGCCGCTGGCCACTGACGACCTGGCCCGCGCCCTGACGATCCTGGCCGGTGCGGCGACCATGGCCTACGGCGCGGTCGTCATGCTGGTCAAGCCCGACGTCAAGGGCGCCCTGGTCAACTCGACCTCCGCGCAGATGGGCTTCATGATCCTCACCTGCGGCCTGGGGCTGTGGGCAGCCGCGGTGGTCCATCTCTTTGCGCACGGCTTCTACAAGGCCACTCTGTTCCTGGCCTCCGGGTCGGCGATCGCGGCCCGGCGTCGCCACGCGGCACTGCCGGCCGCCGCCCCGGTCAGCCTCAGCGGACGGATTCTCACCGGAGTCGTGTCGGTGGCACTGCCGACCATCGCGGTGATCACCGCGATCGCCCTGGCGCCGATGCCCGGTGGCGACCACGGTTCTGAGCATGCTCTGCTGGCCTTCGCCTGGGTCACCGCGGCGGCGTTCACCTGGGGCTGGCTGCAGCGCCACCCCGGCCCGGCCGGCGCGCTGACCGTCGCCGCGGTGCTGATCCCGGCGACCGTCGCCTACCTGGCGGTGGTCAACGCGGTCACCGCCTACCTCGCCCCTTCGCTCCCGCCGTCGGGTCTGCCGGCGCCGGTGGTGTGGGCCATCACGGCCGCCGCCCTGGCTGCCCTGGCCGGCCTGGCCGCCGCCCGCACGGCGTCCGGCACCGAACGCCTCCGGCGCGCGCTCTACAGCCACGCGCTGAGCGCCGGACATCTGGGAGCACGGACCGCATGACCCGCTCGTCGCAAACCCGTCCGACCGACACCCGCCCGACCGACAGGAGCTCGTTCGTGAATACCGCACCAGATCTCGACACCCGCCGCGCCCGGTTGCGCGCTGACGTCAGCCTGGCCTCGCGGGTGGTGCCGACGCACTACCCCCTGGAGACCTTCATCGCGGTCAACCCACTGGCCGGTCTCGAGGACATGCCGTTCGAGCAGGCCATCCGGCGGGCCGGTGACCTCTACGGGATGACCGGGACCCTCGGCGAGGCGGCTTTCCGCGGTCTGCACGCCGAAGGCCGGATCACCGACGCCGACCTGGACCGCGCCCTGACCCGGCGCTACCCGATTCAGGTCAGCGCGACCGGCGTGCGCATCGACGGGCGCGAACTCGGCGCCCTGGAGATCCTGCGCGCCGAACTCCTGCACGGTATCGGGGAGCCAACGGCCAAGCGGCGCTTGGCAACCCACTCCGAGAGACTTGCGCCGGCCGTCATCGAGGCGGTTGACGCCCAGACCTCGAAGTGGTGCGCCGCCTTCTTCGGTGGCGCCGCCTGGCCGATGCCCGGCCGAGAGGACGGCTTTTATGCGGCCTGGCGGGCGCTTGCGCCGGCGGACCGGACCGTGCCGCGCGGCGCGCGGGCCGAATTGCGTCGACTGGCACAGCGTCCCGAGGACGCTGTCCTCGACGCCCTGACCCGGCTGGCCGTCCGCGACGACGACCGCATCGCCTACCTGCAGGCGCACCTGACCCGGATGCCCGGTTGGGCCGCCCACGTCCAGTGGTGCGCGTCCCGCGACGCCGGCGTCGACCTGATGGACTACCTGGCGATGCGGCTGACCTACGAGGCGCTGCTGATGGAGCACCGGCCGCGCCGGCGGACCGGGGCCGCGGCCGCTGCTGCCGCTGCAGCCGACCCGGTGCCCACCGCGCGGGAGCGCGCGGAGCATCTGGCCGGTGTGCTCGGTGTGCCCTCCGGCGACGAGGACAAGATCGCCACGATCGCCCGGGTCCTCACGGTGCTGCCGGTCAGCACACGGGAACTGTTGTGGCAGAACGCCTTCGAGGCGCATTACCGCGACGGCCTGCTGGCTTCGCTCGATCGCCCCACCCCGGCGCGTAGAGGCCCGGCGCACACCCAGCTGGTCGCCTGCATCGACACCCGCTCCGAGGGACTGCGCCGGCACCTGGAGTCGCTTGGCGGGTATGAGACGTTCGGCTTCGCCGGCTTCTTCGCGGTGGCCATCCGGTTCACCGGCATCCTCGGCGGGCAGCCGAGCGACCTGTGCCCAGTGCTGATCTCGCCCAACCACGACATCGCCGAGAAGGCGGTGCCCGACGCAACCGGTGCGGTGGCACGACGGGTCGCCGGCGTCACCCGGCTGGCGGGCGCCGAGTCCGCCTTCCACTCGGCCAAGGAGTCCCTGGCCGCACCCTTCACCCTCGCCGAAGCCGCCGGCTGGGTCGCGGCCCCGCTGGCGGCGGCCAAGACGCTGACCCCTTCGCTGGCGTCGGGTATCCGGCGGCGGCTGCGGGACGCGGTCGCGCCGGAGGCCCCGACCGTCATCGACCTGGAGGCGGTGCCGCAGCAAGAGCAGGTGCTCTTCGCCCAGGTGGCTCTCACCACGATGGGTCTGACCCGGGACTTCAGCCGGCTGGTGGTGATGTGCGCGCACGGCAGCACCACCGAGAACAACCCGTACCAGGCCTCGCTGGACTGCGGCGCCTGCGGCGGACAGTCCGGCGGGCCGAACGCCCGCACCGCGGTGGCCATCCTCAACCGGGCCGAGGTCCGGGCCGGCCTGCGCAGCGTCGGGATCGACATCCCGGATGACACCTGGTTCATCGCTGCCCAGCACGACACCGCGGTGGACCGGGTGACACTGCTGGACACCCACCTGGTTCCCGACGAGCACCGGGGCGAGGTCGCCCGGCTGCTCGACGACCTCGACACGGCCGGGGCTGCACTCGCCGCCGAGCGCTGCGCGACCCTGCCCGGCGTCACCGGAGCGCTGGCGCCGGAGCGGGCCGCCGCCCACGTCAGCACCCGGTCATCGGACTGGGCGCAGGTGTACCCGGAGTGGGGTCTGGCCGGCAATGCGGCGTTCATCGTCGCGCCGCGGTCGGTCACCGCGGGACTGGACCTGCAGCGCCGGACCTTCCTGCACTCGTACGAAGCCGAGGTCGACACCGACGGATCGGCATTGGAAACGATCCTGACCGCCCCGCTGGTGGTCGCCCAGTGGATCAACTGCCAGTACTACTTCTCCACGGTGTCCCCGCAGGTGTTCGGCGCCGGCACCAAGACCATCCACAACGTGGTGGGCGGAGTCGGGGTGATCGCGGGGCACACCGGCGATCTCCAACTGGGTCTGCCCTGGCAGTCGGTCAGCGACGGTGAGCGGCTGCTGCACGAGCCGATGCGATTGCAGGCGGTGGTCCAGGCGCCACTGGAGCGCATCGACGAGATCATCGAGCGAAACCCCATCCTGCAGAAGCTGTTCGGCAACGGCTGGGTCGCGTGCGCGGCCCGGGCCGAGGCGGGCCGGCCGTGGCAGCGCTGGACCCGCTCGGGCTGGCGCCCCTGGAACAACGACATGAATACCGAAGTAACCGAGAACACCAACAACACCGAGGAGATGGTCCGATGACCGCAGCAACACCTGCCCCCACCCACACGCCGCTGACCAAGATGACCAAGATCGAGGTCGTCGTCACCGGAAGCGACGCAGCTGCGGTGCGCGACCTCATCCAGAGCGTCGGGGCCACCGGATTCACCAGCCTGTCCGGAGTCTCCGGACTCGGCCACGGCGGCTATCACCAGGGCCGGCTGCTGTTCAACCAGCAGGCAGCCCTGGAACTGATCATCACCGTCGTGTCCGAGGACAAGGCCGACGCGTTGATGGCCGGACTCCGGCCGCTGCTCGACGCGTCATCCGGGGTGATGTTCGTGACCGAGACCTACGTCAGCCGTCCCGATTACTTCAGCTGAGAAAGGATCACTGCAATGTTCGGATCAAACACTCCTGGCCCCCTGGCCGCCTGGCAGCGGCTGCGGGACGGCAACGAACGGTTCTTCGACCCGGTCAAGGGCCACCGTGGCGGACTGATCCAGAACCGGCCCGCCGCGGTGGTATTCCGCTGTGCCGACGCCGGTTTGGCGAGCGAGACCGTCTTCGGTCAGAGCTGCGGATCGCTGATCGAGGTCAGCACCTGGGGCCACGTGATGGACACCGGCGTACTGGCCAGTCTCGAGTACAGCGTGACCGTCCAGCAGGTGCCCCTGGTCGTCGTCCTGGGTCATCCGGACTGCCGGGCCATGCGCGCGGCGATGCGGGCGTGGAATGAGGCCGATATGCCGACCGACGCGACCCGCGCCACCGTCGAGCACGCGCTGTACTCGATCGTGCGCCGTGGAACCCAGGCCGACTCACTCGAGTCGGTGAGTTCGGCGCACATCGTGGAGACCGGCTTGGCGGTGCTGGAGCGCTCGCCGGCGATCGCCAAGAAGATCGACGCCGGAGAATGCGCGATCGTCTGCGCCACAACCCAGCCCGGCGACGGGCGGATTCGCGTCTACGCGACCATCGGGTCCGTCGGCGAGGTCGACGACGCCCTGCTGGAATGCGTCTGAGGCACTAGCGCGCGTTGAACCCGGGCTCGGAGACGATCGCCTCGGTGAGCGGATCGCTGTAGTTCGGGATCTCCTTGGGCGTGGCCACGATCGACGGATCCTGCTCGGCCGGCATGGGTCCGCCGGCCGGGGCGGGGGCGCCCTCGGCGATCGGTGCGGGGGCGGGACCCACCGGCTCGGTGTACACCGGCGCGGTCGGGTACTGCACCGGACCGGACCCGGTCTTGGTCAGGGTGAACGGCACGGCGACGCTCTCCGGCCCGGCGCCGCAGTCGCCCTCGACGGTGTTGATGCTGACGTAGCCGGTCAGGTTGGTGGCGTCCCAGGAGTAGTTGTTCAGACCCGGGGCGCTGCCGCCGCCGCCGCACAGGATCGCATCGGGCTGATTGACGAACAGGATCCACGAGCCGACGGTCCAGTAGGCGTTGCCGGCCCAGGGTGCGCGCTTGCCGCTGCCGGTGGACTGGACGAACACGCAGTGGTCATCGTCGGGGTCGGCGCAGGGGCTCACGGTCCAGGTGGCCGACTCGCCGTCCTCGGCCTCGAAGGTGTAGGTGCCCAGGGCGTGGGGATCGGCGGCGTTCGCCGGAACGGCCATGCCGAGCCCGAGGCCCCCTGCAGCAATCGTCGATGCCAGCAGCAGACGGCTCAGATTCATGACGCTCCCTTTATTTCATGCACTCGCGTAAGGCCTGTGACGCGTGTTTCGCAGTATTCCATCACGCCCTGAGCGATCTCGCATCACGGACGGCCACTTGCGCCGTGTCGAAACGCCGGGTTCAGCGTTGTGCGGGGCTCTCGAGGATGCCGTAGGTCGCGTTGAGGATGAATCCGTTCTCACCGGTCGCGCAGCTGAGGGTCGCCTGCTCCGACAGGCGGCATGACGCGTTGCCGTTGACCAGCCGGAATCCGGTGGGAAGGACGTCGACGTCGCGGGTGAACGTCAGGGTGCCGGACTGCACGTACTGGGCCGGCTGCTCAGGTCCAGCGACGGTCTGGTTGGTTGCGGGTGGCGGCAGGGGGCAGCGGCGGCCCTCACAGCTGTAGAAGCCGGACGGTCCCGGCTGGCCCTCCTGGACCGGGGATCCGTCCGGCCACCGTGCCGGGACGATGTCGCAGCCGACCGTTCCATCCGGCCCGATTCCGCAGCCGCTGCCGCCGAATCCCTGCGGTTTGAAGAAGACCCAGCCGGGCTCACCCGGGGTGGTGAAGTTGCCCTGGGCCACCGGCCACGTGCCCGGATCGGTGGGCTCGGCGGCGGCGATCGAGGCCGCTGATAGGGCCGCCGGGACCAGGAGCACCAGCGCCGAGATGGTGTGTGCGGTTCTGCTGGCGATGGTCATGGTGATCCTTCCGCGTTCGGGCCTAATTGGACCCACCGTCGGAATCTAACCGAAAAGCAAAGCGGCCCGCCCGGCAATTGCCGGACGGGCCGCTTCACGCTGACTGCTGAGACGTCGCGTATTTAGACGTCCCAGATTTAGACGTCGTAGTACAGCGCGAACTCGTAAGGGTGAGGGCGGATCTGGATCGGCAGGATCTCGTTCTCCCGCTTGTAGTTGATCCAGGTCTCGATCAGGTCCGAGGTGAACACGCCACCCTCGGTCAGGTAGTCGTGATCGGCCTCGAGACGGTCGATCACCGCAGCCAGCGAGGTCGGCGCCTGCGGGATGTTGGCGGCCTCGTCCGGCGGGAGTTCGTAGAGGTCCTTGTCGACCGGGGCCAGCGGCTCGATCTTCTTCTTGATGCCGTCGATGCCGGCCATCAGCATGGCCGCGAACGCCAGGTACGGGTTGCCCGAGCTGTCCGGGCAGCGGAACTCGAGGCGCTTGGCCTTCGGGTTGTTGCCGGTGATCGGGATACGCACGCACGCCGACCGGTTGCGCTGGCTGTAGACCAGATTGATCGGGGCCTCGTAGCCCGGCACCAGACGCTTGTAGGAGTTCACCGTCGGGTTGGTGAACGCCAGCAGCGACGGGGCGTGGTGCAGGATGCCGCCGATGTAGTGCCGTGCCATGTCCGACAGGCCGGCGTAACCGGACTCGTCGTGGAACAACGGCTTGCCGTCCTTCCACAGCGACTGGTGGGCGTGCATGCCCGAACCGTTGTCACCGAAGAGCGGCTTGGGCATGAAGGTGACCGACTTGCCGTTCTGCCACGCGGTGTTCTTGATGATGTACTTGAACAGCAGCACATCGTCGGCCGCGGCCAGCAGGGTGTTGAACTTGTAGTTGATCTCGGCCTGGCCGGCGGTGCCGACCTCGTGGTGGCCGCGCTCGAGGGTGAACCCGGCGTTGATCAGGTTGGTCGACATCTCGTCGCGCAGGTCGACGTAGTGGTCGTACGGCGCGACCGGGAAGTACCCGCCCTTGGCACGCACCTTGTAGCCCAGGTTCGGGCTGCCGTCGGCCTCGAACGGTTCGCCGGTGTTCCAGCAGCCCGACTCCGAGTCGATCTCGTAGAACGCGCCGTTCATCTTCGAGTCGTAGGCGATCGAGTCGAAGATGTAGAACTCGGCCTCGGCGCCGAAGTACGCCGTGTCGGCGATACCGGTGGAGGCCAGGTAGTTCTCCGCCTTGCGGGCCACGTTGCGCGGGTCACGCGAGTACGCCTCGCGGGTGAACGGGTCGTGGACGAAGAAGTTCAGGTTCAGCGTCTTGGCCGACCGGAACGGGTCGATCTGGGCCGTGTCGGCGTCCGGCAGCAGCATCATGTCGGACTCGTGGATGGACTGGAAACCGCGCACCGAGGAGCCGTCGAACGCCAGGCCGTCCTCGAACACGCTCTCGTCGAAGGCCGTCGCCGGGATCGAGAAGTGCTGGACGACGCCGGGCAGGTCGCAGAATCGGACGTCGACGTACTCGACCTTCTCGTCCTTGATCAGCTTGAAGATGTCGTCGGATGTCTTTGGCTTCGCCACTTAGTGCTCCTTTACGCGCAGACAATTCGTTAACCCCGGCTGACGGTAGGGAGGCGAGGTTTCGCAGCCGTCAAGCGAATGTTTCGCGGACGTTACGCCTACCGGTTTCGGGTCGGTTTTCCGCCCTCGCGCGGGATGCCTATCCTCGACTCATGGCAGGCGAGATCGGATCATGGCTTTCCGGACCGGAATCGCTGGGAAACCCGTCCGGGTACCCCGGCCAGCGGCTGGGGTTGCCGCAGGACGGACCCGGATCGCTGGCCGGACTGGGTCGCCGCGCCGGCGCGCTGGCCGTCGACTGGCTGATCGCCTACGGATTGGCCGGTCTGGGCCTGTCGCTGGGGCTGTTGAGGATGCCGGCGCTGGCCACTGCGGTGCTGGTGATCTGGTTCGTTCTCGGCGTGATCTCGGTGCGGCTGTACGGATTCACCCCGGGCCAGTACCTGCTGGGTCTGCGGGTCGCCTCGGTGGACAACCGCCGGTACGTGGGCACCGGCCGCGCCGTGGCGCGGGGTCTGTTGATCGCTCTGGTGATCCCGGCGCTGTTCACCGACTCCGACGGGCGCGGATTCCAGGACCGGCTGACCGCCACAGCGGTCGTTTTTCGCTGAACCCGGGTTTCAGCGCCGCTTCATGGTGCGCTGCACCCCGCGCATCTTGGCCTGCGGCGGCAGCGGACCCTTCGGCATGGCGGCCGCGCCGGCCTTGGTGCCGAGCGCGGCGAACTTGCTCTCCAGAATGTCCATCTGCTTGACGCTGATGTTGGCCGGCAGCTTGGTCAGGTGACGTTCCAGCTTGTCCAGCGGGACTTCGCCCTCGCCGTTGCCGACCACGATGTCGTAGATCGGCACCTCGCCGACCAGGCGCGCGGTGCGCTTCTTCTCCTGGGCCAGCAGCGGCTTGACCCGGTTGGCCTGACCCTCGCCGACGAAGATGACGCCGGGGCGTCCGATCACCCGGTGCACCGCGTCGAAATGCCCGTTGACACCGACCCCGGGGGTCACGCGCCACTTGCCGCGCATGTTCTCCAGCGCCCAGGCCGCGGCCCCGGTCTGCCCCTCGGCCTTCTTGTACACGTTCTTCTGCGCCCGGCGGCCGAAGATGATGAAGGCCACCATCACGCCGAGGACGACACCCAGCACGATCATCAGGTACTTGGTGAACCCGCCGGCCCAGATGCCGAAGGCCACTGAGATCGCCAGCACCAGCGCGAAGCCGCCGAGCATGTACGGCAGCAGCCGGCTGTCCTCCTGGCGCTGCATCTGGAAGGCCTGCCACAACTGCTTGCGGCGCTGCTTGGAGGCTGCCTTGGCTGCCGCCTTCGCCTCAGCCTTGGCGGCTTTGAGTTCGGCCGGGGTACGCGTCTTAGCCATGGGCGTCAAGGATAGGGGCCATAGCTGATCAGGATACGGACGGCTTGCGAGACAGCGAAGCCTGCTGGTAGAGCCGCCCGGCCCGATATGACGACCGCACCAGCGGACCGGCCAGCACTCCGGCGAAGCCGAGCCCCTCGGCGTAGCCCGCGAGGTCGACGAACTCGTCGGGATGCACCCACCGCTCGACCGGGTGGTGGCGCGCCGAAGGCCGCAGGTATTGGGTGATGGTGACGATGTCGCAGCCCGCGGCGTGCAGATCGGCCAGCGCCGCGTGCACCTCGTCGATGGTCTCGCCCATGCCGAGGATGAGGTTGCTCTTGGTCACCAGACCGAAGTCGCGGGCCGCGGTGATGACGTCGAGGCTGCGCTGGTACCGGAAGGCCGGCCGGATCCGTTTGAAGATCCGCGGGACGGTTTCGAGGTTGTGCGCGAACACTTCCGGGCGGGACTCGAACACCTCGCGCAGCAGATGCGCCTCCCCGTTGAAATCCGGGGCGAGCAGTTCGACGCCGGTGGCCGGGTTGAGTTCCTTGATCGCGCGGACCGTCTCGGCGTAGAGCCACGCCCCGCCGTCGGGCAGGTCGTCGCGGGCCACCCCGGTGACGGTGGCGTACTTCAGTCCCATCGCGGCGACGCTCTCGGCCACCCGGCGGGGTTCGTCGCGGTCGAACTCGGCGGGCTTGCCGGTGTCGATCTGGCAGAAGTCACAGCGCCGGGTGCACTGCTCCCCGCCGATCAGGAAGGTGGCCTCGCGGTCCTCCCAGCACTCGTAGATGTTCGGGCAGCCGGCCTCTTCGCAGACGGTGTGCAGACCCTCGCGGCGGACCAGGCCCTTGAGTTCGGTGAACTCCGGGCCCATCCGGGCCCGGGTCTTGATCCACGGCGGCTTGCGCTCGATCGGGGTCTCGGCGTTGCGCACCTCGAGCCGCAACAGCTTGCGGCCACCCGGAGCCGCCGGGCCGGCGACATTGGACTCCGGCTCGACGCTCATGGGTGCGATGTTACGGGCAGCCGCCCGTCGAGTGCGTCGCAGACGGCTTCGGCGACGAGGCCGCGCACCTCCTCGACGCCGATCCGGCGGCCGAGTTCGGCGGTCAGCGAGGTGACCCCGGCATCGGGGATCCCGCACGGCACGATCGCCGAGAACGCGCGCAGGTCGCAGTCGCAGTTCAGCGAGAACCCGTGCAGCGTGGTGCCGCGGGCCACCCGGATGCCGATCGCGGCGATCTTGCGCTCCGGGCGCACCTCGTCGGCCGGCAGCCAGACCCCGGACCGGCCGTCCACCCGGCCGGCGTCGAGTCCGAAGGCCGAGCACACCTTGATCAGTGACTCCTCAAGGCGCCGAACGTAATTCACCACATCCAGCGGCTCGGCCAGGCCGATCACCGGATACCCCACCAGCTGTCCCGGGCCGTGCCAGGTGATCTTGCCGCCGCGGTCGGTGTCGACGACGGGGGTGCCGTCCAGTGGCCGCTCGTGGGCCTCGGTCCGCCTGCCGGCGGTGTACACCGCCGGGTGCTCGAGCAGCAGCAGGGTGTCCGGTCCGCCGGCCACCCGGGCATCGGCCAGTTCGCGTTGAAGCTGCCAGGCGGCCTCGTAGTCGAGGATGCCGAGTTGGCGGATCTCGATCGGATCGGCGCCGGACCGGATGGACTGCCGCACGATCTCGACGGTACTACTGGCCGGCGGTCAGCGCGTAGGTCAGCGCTTCGCCGATGGTGTTGTGGTGGAAGGCGAATCCGGCCCGCTCCAGGGCGGCCGGAATCGCCCGCTGGCCGCCCAGCAGACCTTCGTCGGCGAACTCGCCGAGCAGGGTCTTCAGCGCGATACCGGGTACCGGCCACGGCGCCGGGCGGCCCACCGCGCGGCCCAGTGCCGAGGTGAACTCCGCGTTGGTCACCGGGGCCGGACCGGTGAAGTTGACCGGTCCGGACAGCCGGACGTCGTTGATCGCGAAGAGCAGCGCGCGGATCTGGTCCTCCAGACTGATCCAGGGCATGTACTGGCGGCCGCCGCCGAGCCGGCCGCCCAGGCCCAGCGCGAACAACGGCCGCAGCTTGCCCAGCACGCCGCCGCCGGGGGAGAGCACCAGTCCGGTGCGGGCCAGCACCACCCGAGCGCCGGACTCCTGCGCGGGTGCGGTGGCGGCCTCCCAGTCCACACACAGCCGGGCCAGGAATCCCTTTCCGGCAGGGGCGGATTCGTCGACGATGCGATCACGGGTGTCGCCGTAGTAACCGACCGCGCTGGCGTTGATCAGGACCGGCACCCCCGCATCGGCGACCGCCGCGGAGATCACCTCGGTGGGGTCGATCCGGCTGTCGCGCAGGCTCTGTTTGAACGCACCCGACCAGCGCCGCTCACCGACCCCGACGCCGCAGAGGTTGACCACCGCGTCGACGCCGTCGAGAGCCGCCGGATCGAATTCGCCGCGCTCGGGATTCCACTGCACTTCGTCCCGGCCGGCCGCCGTGCGCCGCACGATGCGGACCACCCGGTGATCGGCGGTGCGCAGCGCGGCGACCAGGGCCGAGCCGATCAGTCCGGACGATCCGGCGATGGCGACGGTGCCATTGACCTCGGAAGGGGCCAAAATCAGAGGCCCAGTTCGGCCTCGAAGGCCCCTTCTTCCAGCCGCCGCTTCACGGTGGTGAGGAAACGGCCGGCGTCGGCGCCGTCGATCAGCCGGTGGTCATAGGTCAGCGGCAGGTAGCAGATCGAGCGGACGCCGATCGACTCGTTGCCGAACTCGTCGGCGATCACCCGCGGGCGCTTGACGATCGCGCCGGTGCCCAGCATCGCCGCCTGCGGCGGGACCAGGATCGGCGTGTCGAACAGCGCGCCCTGGCTGCCGATGTTGGTGATGGTGAAGGTGCCGCCGGAGAGCTCATCGGGCTTGAGGTCGCCGGACCGGGCCCGGGCGGCGATGTCGTTGATGGCCCGGGCCAGACCGGCCAGCGACAGGTCGCCGGCGTTGTGGATCACCGGTGAGAGCAGGCCCTGGTCGGTGTCCACCGCGAAACCGATGTTCTCGGTGTCGTAGTAGGTGATCTCGCCGGCGTCCTCGTTGTAGCTGGCATTGATGTTCGGATGCGCCTTGAGGGCGTCGATCGCCGCGCGGGCGATGAACGGCAGGTAGGTGAGGTTCACGCCCTCCCGTTCGGCGAATTCCTTCTTGGCCCGGGCCCGCAGTCCGACGATCCGGGTCATGTCGACCTCGTGGGTCTGAGTCAGCTGAGCGGTGGACTGCAGCGACTCCCGGGTCTTCTTGGCGGTGAGCTTGCGGACCCGGTTGGCCTTCTGGGTGGTACCGCGCAGGTGGGCCAGCGGCGAGGCGGTCGCGGCAGCGGGGGCCGAGGGGGCCGACGCCGCAGCAGCCGGGGCGGGCGCCGCCGTGGGCGCCGCCTTGGGTTCCGACGCGGCCAGCACGTCCTGCTTGCGGATGCGGCCGCCGACGCCGGTGCCCTGCACCGCCGCCAGATTCACGCCCTTCTCGGCCGCCAGTTTGCGCACCAGCGGGGTGACGTACGGGGCGCCGTCGCCGGCCTCGATGCGACCGGCCGGGGTGGGATGGGCCACCGGCGCGGCTGCCTGCGGGGCAGGTGCCGGGGCGGGAGCCGGAGCCGGGGGTGCCGGAGCGGGTGCCGGGGGTGCCGGCGCAGGTGCCGGCGGAGCCGGCGGGGGAGTCGCAGGGGCAGCGGGAGCGGGGGCCTGCGGTGCGGCACCGGCAGCGCCGATCTTGGCCAACTCGCCGCCGACCGCGACGGTGTCGTCCTCGGCGGCGGTGATGCTGAGCAGGGTGCCCGAAACGGGGGACGGGATCTCGGTGTCGACCTTGTCGGTGGAGACCTCCACGAGCGGCTCGTCCGCCGCGACCGCATCGCCGACCTTCTTCAGCCACCGGGTGACGGTGCCTTCGGTGACCGACTCGCCCAGCGTCGGCATCAGCACCGGGGTCGATGCACCGCCCGATGCGGCCGGGGCGGCGGGCGCCGGGGCCGCGGGGGCCGCGGGCACCGGTTCGGGTGCGGCTTGGGCGACCGGTTCCGGTGCCGGGGCGGGAGCGGGAGCGGCCGGGGCCGCCTCAACCGGCGCGGCGGCCGGCGCGGCGGCGGGGGCCTCGCCGGCCTCGCCGATGACGGCCAGTTCGCCGCCGACGGCGACGGTGTCATCCTCGTGGGCCACGATCTTGGTCAGAACGCCGGAGGCGGGTGCGGGGATCTCGGTGTCGACCTTGTCGGTCGAGACCTCCAGCAACGGCTCGTCCACCACAACGGTGTCACCCTCTTGCTTGAGCCAGCGGGTGACAGTGCCCTCGGTGACGCTTTCACCCAGCGCGGGCATCTGGACGGAGACGGCCATGTTGGCTCCTTATAAACGACGGATCGGCGTCAGACTTACCACAGCGAGTGCCCCCATCCTGTCATTCCGTTCCGCTCCACGGCACTGAAGTAGATTTGGACGCCAAATGGCAACCCGCTACGTCGAATCCCGGGACGGCACCCGAATCGCCGTTTACGAGGAGGGCAACCCCGGCGGCCCCGTCGTCGTGCTGGTGCACGGGTGGCCGGATTCACACGTCCTGTGGGACGGCGTCGTCGCCGGTCTGGCGCAGCGCTACCGGCTGATCCGCTATGACAACCGCGGGGCAGGCGCGTCCGAGGTGCCCAAGTCGGTGGCGGCGTACGCGATCGCCCGGCTGGCCGACGACTTCGATGCCGTCGCCAACGCCGTGTCGCCCGGTTCCCCGGTGCACGTGGTCGGCCACGACTGGGGCTCGGCCACCATGTGGGAGTACCTGAGCCGCCGCACGGCGTCTGAGAGGGTCGCGTCCTACACCTCGATCTCCGGACCTGATCCGGCACACCTGAGCCGTTTCATCCGCGACGGACTGGCCCGCCCCTGGCGGCCGCGGCGGTTCGCCCGCGCCCTGTCGCAGGCGGCCCACTTCAGCTACATGATCGGGTTCTCGGTCCCGGTGCTCACGCCCGTGGCCATGCGCGCGTTCCTGGCCCGCACGCTCAACCAGGCGGTGTTCACCGCGGGCATCCCCCGGGAGCGGCGTTTCCAGGGCGACACCTTCGTCGCCGACGCAACCAACGGGCTGAAGATCTACCGCGCGAACTTCCTCCGGTCGCTGGTCCGCGCCGGCGGTGAGCGCCACGTCGCGGTTCCGGTGCAGTTGCTGGTCAACAGCCGGGACAAATTCGTCAGGCCGTGGGTCTACGACGACACTCCGCGCTGGGTGCCGCGGCTATGGCGCCGCGACCTGCCGGCCGGGCACTGGCTGCCGATGTCGAACCCGGATCTGGTGGCCGGTGCGGTCGATGAACTGATCGGCCACATCGAGGGCGGCGAGGCCACCCGCGCGCTGCTGCGCGCGCAGGTGGGCCGGGAGCGGAAGCCGTTCGGAGACTCACTCGTCGTGGTGACCGGAGCGGCCAGCGGCATCGGGCGGGCCACTGCGGCCGCGTTCGCCGCCGAGGGCGCCGAAGTGGTGGTCAGCGACATCGACGAGGCCGGGGTGACCGCGACCGCGGCGCAGATCGCCGCCGCCGGCGCCGTCGCGCATCCGTATGTGGTCGACGTGTCCGACGCCGCGGCCGTCGAGGCGTTCGCCGAGCAGGTGTGCGCCACCCACGGGGTGCCCGACATCGTGGTCAACAACGCCGGCATCGGGGTGGCCGGGGCGTTCCTGGACACCCCGGCCGAACAGTTCGACCGGGTGCTCGACGTCAACCTCGGCGGGGTGGTCAATGGCTGCCGGTCCTTCGCCCGCAGGCTGGTCGACCGCGGGGCCGGCGGGCACATCGTCAACGTCGCCTCGATGGCGGCCTACGCCCCGCTCAGTTCGCTCAACGCCTACTGCACCTCGAAGGCGGCGGTCTACATGTTCTCCGACTGCCTGCGCGCCGAACTCGACGCCGCCGGCATCGGGCTCACGACGATCTGCCCCGGCGTGGTGAACACCAACATCGTCTCGGCGACGGGTTTCCATGCGCCGCAGGGCCGCAACTCTGCGGTGGCCGGCCGGCGCGCGCAACTGGAGCGGATGTTCGCGATGCGCGACTACCGGCCGGAGAAGGTCGCTGCCGCCATCCTGTCGGCGGTGCGCAGGAACAAGCCGATCCGCCCGGTGACGCCGGAGGCCTATCTGCTGTACGGAACCTCGCGGATACTGCCGCAGGCATTGCGCTCCACCGCTCGCGGGAAAGTGCTCTAGTAACCTCCGTGCACTGGTTCGCGGCGAGTCCGTTGCTCACCCTGTTCGTCTGCATCGGGCTGGGCAGTGTGTTCGGCCGAATCCGTTTCGGCCCGATGTCTTTCGGCCCCGCCGGTGCACTGTTCGTGGCACTGGCGCTCTCGGCGATCGAACCGAAGGCCGCGCTGCCGCCGATCGTCACCACCTTGTCGCTGTGCGTGTTCTGCTACATGGTCGGCATCGCCGCGGGACCGGCGTTCATCGGAGCGATCCGCACCGGCTGGCGCCCGGTGGTGGTGTCGCTGACGGCGATCCTCGCGATGGCCGGCGCCGGCCTGCTGACCGGCCGGCTGTTCGGGTTCGACACCGGCACCATCGCCGGCGCCTTCTCCGGGGCCGGCACCGCGACGGCGGCACTCGGCGCGGTCCAGGAGCAGTTGGCCGATGGGGGAGTGATCCCTCCGCAGCCGGCCATCGGATACGCCGTCGCCTATCCGATCACCGTCCTGTTGACGATCCTGGCCTGTACCTACCTGATCTCCGCGGGGAAGAAGAAGCCGAATCCCGAAGACACCGAACAGGTCTCACCGATCGTGATCCGCACCATCGAGCTGGCCGGCACCCCCGGACTGACGGTGCGTGACTTCGAGGCGAAGTTCGGTTCGGTGGTCTCCCGGCTGACCCGCGGCGGGCGGACCGTGGTGGCCCACGAGGCCGAGCAACTGGCTGCCGGCGACCTGCTCACCGTCACCGCCCGAGAGGACGCCATCACTCGATTGGCCGCCGAGCTCGGCCGGCTGACCACCGAGGAACCGTGGCTGGATCGCTCCAGCATCGACTTCCGCCGCATCGCGTTGTCCAACTCCGCCTACATCGGGCGCGAACTGCGCGATCTGCGGATGGAGGAGCGCTTCGACGCGGTGGTCAGCCGGGTGCGGCGCGGCGACGTCGACATCATCGCCACCCCCGATCTCATCCTGTGCGCCGGCGACCGGTTGCGGGTCACCGCGCCGCGGGACAGGCTGGCCGACATCACCAAGGACCTCGGCGACTCCGAGCGCGCTGCCGGTGACATCAACGCGATCGGGCTGGGTCTGGGGCTGGCGCTGGGCCTGTTGCTGGCCTTCGTCAAGATCCCACTGCCCGGCGGCGGCGGACTGGTGCTGGGCACCGCCACCGCACCGCTGGTGATGGGAGTGATCCTGGGCGCGATCGGCCGCACCGGCCCGGTGGTGTGGACGCTGCCCGGAAACGTCACCTACACCCTGAATCAGTTCTCGCTGTTGATCTTTCTGGTGGCCGTGGGCACCGGCGCGGGACCCGGGCTGGTCAAAGCGCTGTCATCGGAGGGCCCGCAGTTGGTGGGCCTGGGATTCGCCATCGCCGCCGCGCATGCGCTGGTGTGCGTGATCGGGCTGCGCTGGGTGCTCAAGTACGGCACCGCCCGGTCGCTGGGCGGGCTGACCGGATCCCAGCTCAACCCCGCCCCGTACGCCTACGCCATGGGCAAGGTGCCCGATCAGCGGGTCGCCGTCGGTTACGCGGTGCTGTTCCCGGTGTCGATGATCGCCAAGGTGTTCCTCGCGCAGTTGATGGTCGTCTTCTTCTAACGGCTTCAGCCGTTCTCTGCGATGTCCTCCAGGGCCGCGAACAGCGTCCGCACCGGCACCCCGGTCCCGCCCTTGGGGGTGTAGCCCCACGGCCCACCGGTGTTGTAGGACGGCCCGGCGATGTCGATGTGCACCCACTGCACGCCCTCAGCGACGAACTCGCGCAGGAACACCCCGGCCACCAGCATGCCGGCGAACCGCTGTGAGCTGATGTTGGCCAGGTCGGCGACCGTCGACTTCAGGTCGTCCTTGAGTTCGTCGGGAAGCGGCATGGGCCAACCGTTTTCGCCCTCGCGCTGGGACAGCGCGGCCACCCGGTCGCGGAACTCCTCGCTGCCCATCACGCCGGGGATACGCGCGCCGAGTGCCACGGTCTGGGCCCCGGTCAGCGTCGAGGTCTCGATCAGGTAGTCGGGGGAGTCCTCGCAGGCCCGCACCATCGCGTCGGCCAGGATCAGCCGGCCCTCGGCGTCGGTGTTGAGCACCTCGACGGTGGTGCCGCCGTACTGGGTGAGCACGTCGCCGGGGCGTTGCGCGGTGGCCGAGGGCATGTTCTCGGCCATCGGGACGGTGGCGATGACGTCGATCGGCAACTGCTGGCTGGCGGCGAGCACCATGGTGGCGATCACCGAGGCCGCGCCGGCCATATCCGAGGTCATGTGGTGCATCTGGGCGGCCGGCTTGATCGAGATGCCGCCGGTGTCGAAGGTGATGCCCTTGCCCACCAGGGCGACCTTCTTGGCGCCCTTGCGGCCCTTGCCGCCCTTGTAGGTCATCCGCACCAGCCGGGGCGGATTGGAGGAACCCTTGCCGACGCCGACGATGCCGCCGAAGCCGGCCTTGGCCAGTGCCTTCTCATCGAGCACCTGGACGTCGATGCCCGCCATGGCGCCCAATGCCTTTGCGCGCTGGGCGAATTCGGCCGGATGCAGGTGGCTGGGCGGGGTGTTGACCAGGTCGCGCGCGGTGGCCACCGCGGAGGCCACCGCCACCGCACGCTCGGCCAGGGCCTTGGCGCCGCGCTCGGTGCTCAGCGCGGTGATCTTGGACAGCAGCGGTTCCTTGGGAACGGTGCGGGAGCTGCGGAACTCGTGCAGCTGGTAGGCGCCGAGGATGAGCCCTTCGACGGCGGCTTCCACGTGCAGTTCGGACAGCAGGGTGACGATCGTCCCGACGCCACTAAGGGATCGGGCGGCCACGCCGGAGGCGCGGCGGATCGCCTCGGCCGACCACTCGTCGCGCGGAGCGCCCAGGCCGACGGCCAGCACGCTGGCCACCGGCAGCGAGGGGATGGGCAACCGGGTCACCTGCTCGGCGCCGCCCTTGACGCCCAGCGCCTTCAGCGCCACCTCGATCTCACCGATCGCCTCGGCGTCGAGGAACGGTCCGCCGACGACGGTGGCGGTGCCGTCGCCGTCGGGATCGGAGACGACGGGAACGACCAGCACCGCCGCCGAGGATCGCTTGGGCAGGGTGGTCGCGACGGTGACGGTGGGGGCGCTGTAACCGGGTTGGGTGCTCACCTGCGACACCCTAACGGGGCGGTGAGATTAGGGTTGGACGCCGTGAGCGACGAAGAACTGTTGCACGGTCCCCTGGAAGCCCAACACCGCGAGCACGGCGCCACCTTCGCGCCGTTCGGCGGGTGGCTGATGCCGGTGTCCTACGGCGGCACCGTCGGGGAGCACACCGCGACCCGCGAGGCGGTCGGCCTGTTCGACGTCAGCCATCTGGGCAAGGCCCTGGTGAAGGGTCCCGGCGCGGCGGAGTTCGTGAACTCGGCGCTGACCAACGACCTTCGCCGGATCGGTCCGGGCAAGGCGCAGTACACGCTGTGCTGCACCGCCGACGGCGGTGTGATCGACGATCTGATCGCCTACTACGTCAGCGATGACGAGATCTTCCTGGTGCCCAACGCCGCCAACACCCCCGCGGTGGTCGCCGCGTTGCACAAGGCTGCGCCGCAGGGCATTTCGGTGACCGATGAGCACCGTTCCTACGCCGTGCTGGCGGTCCAGGGCCCGCGTTCGGCCGAGGTTCTCACGGCACTGAAGCTGCCGACCGAGATGGACTACATGGAGTACGCCGACGCCGAGTACGCCGGTGTGCCGGTGCGGGTGTGCCGGACCGGGTACACCGGGGAGCAGGGCTACGAACTGCTGCCGTCGTGGGATTCGGCGCCGGTGGTGTTCGACGCCCTGGCTGCCGAGGTGCAGCGGTGCGGCGGCCAGCTGACCGGCCTCGGCGCCCGCGACACCCTGCGCACCGAGATGGGGTATCCGTTGCACGGTCATGAACTGTCGCTGGACATCTCGCCGCTGCAGGCCCGCTGCGGCTGGGCGGTCGGCTGGTCCAAGGACGCGTTCTGGGGCCGCGATGCGCTGCTGGCCGAGAAGCAGGCGGGACCGCGCCGGCTGCTGCGCGGGCTGCGGGCCACCGGGCGCGGCGTGCCGCGGGCGGAGATGACGGTGCTGCGTGGCGGAGCGCCGATCGGGGTCACCACCTCGGGAACCTTCTCGCCGACGCTGGGGGCCGGGATCGCACTGGCCCTGATCGACGCCGACGCCGATGTCGCCGACGGTGACACCGTCAGCGTCGACGTCCGCGGCCGGGCGCTGGACTGCGAGGTGGTCAAGCCGCCGTTCGTCGACGTCAAGACCCGTTAGCCCGCCATAGTCCCGGTTATAGACTCTCCCCATGTCCCAAGCCCTGCTCGAGTTCACCGTCGAGCCCGCCACGTCGCCGGCCAGTGCGGCCCGGCGCGCGGAGATCCTGGCCGACCCGGGATTCGGCAAGTTCTACACCGACCACATGGTCTCGCTGCTCTACACCCATGAGCGCGGCTGGTACGACGCACAGGTGCTGCCGTTCGGGCCGATCGAACTCGACCCGTCGGCCATCGTCCTGCACTACGCCCAGGAGGTCTTCGAAGGTCTGAAGGCCTACCGGTGGGCCGACGGCTCGATCGTCTCGTTCCGCCCGGAGGCCAACGCGGCCCGGCTGCGCGCCTCGGCCCGCCGGCTGGCCATCCCGGAGCTGCCGGACGAGATCTTCATCGAGTCACTGCGTCAGCTCATCGCGGTCGACCATGACTGGGTGCCGCCCGCCGGCGGCGAGGCGTCGCTGTACCTGCGTCCGTTCATCATCGCCACCGAGCCGGGGCTGGGTGTGCGTCCGGCCGCGGAGTACCGGTACATGGTGATCGCCTCCCCGGCCGGGGCCTACTTCAAGGGCGGCATCAAGCCGGTCAGCGTGTGGCTGTCCACCGAGTACGTCCGGGCCAGCCCGGGCGGCACCGGCGCGGCCAAGTTCGGCGGCAACTACGCGGCCTCGCTGCTGGCTCAGGCCCAGGCCGCCGAGCACGGCTGCGACCAGGTGGTCTGGCTGGACGCCATCGAGCGCCGTTACGTCGAGGAGATGGGCGGGATGAACCTGTTCTTCGTCTTCGGCAGCGGCGGTTCGGCGCGGCTGGTGACCCCGGAGTTGAGCGGTTCGCTGCTGCCCGGCATCACCCGGGATTCGTTGTTGCAGTTGGCCGGTGACGCTGGCTTCGCCGTCGAGGAGCGCAAGATCGACGTCGCCGAATGGCGCAAGGGCGTGGCCTCCGGCGAGATCACCGAGGTGTTCGCCTGCGGGACTGCCGCGGTGATCACCCCGGTGGCACGGGTCAAATCCGACGAGGGTGAGTTCACCGTCGGTGACGGCTCACCGGGTGAGGTGACGATGGCCCTTCGCGACACCCTGACCGGGATTCAGCGCGGCCTCTTCGCCGACACGCACGGCTGGATGACCCGGCTCGGCTGACGCCTCGCCGGAGGGCGTGGATGACCCGGCTCGGCTGATGCCTCGCCGGAGGGCGTGGATGACCCGGCTCGGCTGATGCCTCGCCGGAGGGCGTGGATGACCCGGCTCGGCTGACGCCTCGCCGGAGGGCTAGGAGATCGCGACGGTATTCCGTCCGGTCCGCTTCGCGACGTAGAGCGCCCCGTCGGCGCGGCCGAGCCATGCGGCCAGGTCCCCGTCGCCGGTGCGCTGCGCGACACCGATACTCACCGTGACGGTCCCGACGCCGGGGAACCGGGTGTCGGCGATCTGGCGGCGAATCTTCTCCGCCCGGGCCGCGGCGTCCTCGATCGGGCACTCACGCAGCAGGATGAGGAACTCCTCACCACCCCAGCGCGCGACCACGTCGGTGCCGCGCACCGCTGCGACAAGGCGCTTCGACATCTCGATGAGAACCTCATCGCCGGCCTGGTGGCCGAAGCTGTCGTTGATGAACTTGAAGTTGTCGATGTCGATCATCAGCACTGACAACGCCTCGTCTTCGTGGCGTGCCGCCGTCGCCTCCACCAGTGACTCGGTGCCGTGATGGCGGTTCCACACCCCGGTCACTGGATCGGTGGCCGCAAGCCGGGTCAGTTGAGCCTCGAGCATTTTGCGGTCGCTGATGTCCCGGGTGACGCCGAGTAGTTCCACCACCTGTCCGTCGGAGTCCACGAGCGGGATGACCTGGAGTTCGCCGGTCATGATCGACCCGTCCTTGCGGTAATACTCCATCTCCCCGTGGAAGGCCGGCGGCTCGGTGCCTGCCGCGATCGCGGCGAACACCCGCTGGTAGTACTCGGTGACTCGGGCCGCCGATTCGGGTGTGTTGATCTCCTCGATCGACTGGTTCCTGGCTTCTTCCGGGGTGATGCCGCGCACCCGTTCCACTGAGGGGCTGACGTAGGTGACCGAGCCGTCCATTGCCATGGTCCAGATGACGTCGTAGGCATTCTCGGCGAGCAGCCGGCTGCGCTGCTCGGAACGCCGCAGCTCGTTTTCGACCTCGCGCAGTTCGGTGATGTCGAGCACGACGCCTTCCTGGGCCACCGATCCGTCGGGGCGCCCGATGGCCCGCATCCAGGCCCGGCTGTACACCGGGTGGCCGTCGACATGGAGCCACTTCAGGTCCAGGGTCAGTTCCTGGCCCGGTGTCATCGCGAAGCCCGCGGCCAGTCGCTCGGCGGACTCGGGGGCAATCCGTCCCAGAATTGCATTGGCGTCGGCCACGGTCTCCGGGGTGACGGGAACTCCCAGCCGTTTGTAAAGCGCGGAGCCAAGGTAGTCAAAGGCCACGGTCGGCTGTATCTGCATGATGAAGAAGATCAGGCCGCTGTCGTCGGCTATCCGTTCAAACCAGGACGAGTCTGGAGTGTCACCCTCGCTGCGCATCGCCCCCCTGGTGATACAAGTTCGGATCAGGTTACTTGACGTCGTCGTCATTGGTTAGAGCGTTCGAAGCGTCCGGTCTTGTCGTGCAGCCGAATCCGGTAAACGATGCCCGTCGTCGGTCCGTGCGGATCCGGCTTCCGGTGCGGCGGGAACTTCAGCAGCGGCATGATCCGCTCGACCAGCAGAGCCATCCCGGCGTGCCAGTCGTCGCCGGTGCACTCCTCGAAGGTTCCCCAGGCGATCACACTGCGCCAGTTGGACAGATCGTCGACGTGCTCGAACTCCACGCAGACCTCGGGATGAGCCCGCATCGCGCTCAGCTTGGCCCCGTCCATCGAGTGGCCCCAGACATATGTCCCGTCGTAGACATAGGTCACCGGCACCACGTACACCCGGCCGTCATGCAGACAACCGATCCGCGCGATCACCTCACCGCAGAGCAGATCCTCGATCTCCTGCGCGTTCAATTCACCGAGCATGAGCCAACTCTCTCCCGGTCAGGCCCGGATGACCAGACCGAGCAATGTCAGCGTGGTGGCCACCTCGATGGCCGCGCCGAACACGTCGCCGGTGACTCCGCCGAACCGTCGCACGCAGTGCCGAATCAACCCTGCCGCCGCCAGCAGGGCCAGCAGCACCACGACCGGCCCCTGCCACAGCCGTGGGGTGGCCATCGTCGAAAGGCAGGCCGCCGCCAGCGTCCAGGCGGCCAGCGCCGCCGGAGTCTGGGTTCCGGCGACCTGGGAGCCCAGTGCGCTGCCGGTGGCGGCCGGCACGCCGCGGCGGGCCGCCAGCACCGCGGCCACCCGGCCGGTGGTGACGGCGACAACTGCGCCGATCACCCCCTGCGGCCCGGCCGGCAGGGCCGCCATCCCGCAGCTCTGCGCCAGCACGACCAGCACCAGGGCCGCCACCCCGAACGGCCCGGCCGACCCGTCGCGCATCACCGACAGCGCGCGCTCCGGCGGTCCGTAACAGCCGAGTCCGTCGACGGTGTCGGCCAGGCCGTCGAGGTGTAGGCCGCGGGTCAGCAGCACCAGCACCGCCACCGCGAGTAGTCCGGCCAGCAGGGCGTGTGCTCCGAACGCCCAGCGCCCGGCCCACAACACGCCGCCGGCGGCCAGTCCCAGGACCGCGCCGATCGCCGGCAGTGCGGTGATCGTGCCGCGGCCCGGAGCGCCGGTCCGCGGAGCCGGCAGCACCGTGGCGAACCCCAAAGCGCTTGCCAGAGAGGCGATCACGATTCCGTCGGGCCGGAAACGCCCGCATCCTCGAAGGTCGCCATCGACGACAGCACGGCGACCGCGGCTCGCATTATCGGCAGCGCCACCGCGGCCCCGGTTCCCTCGCCCAGTCGCATCCCGAGATCAACGATCGGCTCCAGGCCGAGCTGGGTCAACGCCAGAGTGTGCGCCGGTTCGGGGGAGCGGTGGCCGGCCTGCCACCACGCTTTCGCGCCGGGGGCCAGCCGTTCGGACACCAGGGCGGCGGCGGTGACCACAAGTCCGTCGAGCAGCACCGGCGTGCGCCGCACGGCGGCCTGCGCGCAGAACCCCGCAATCGCCGCGAGGTCGGCACCGCCGATGGTGGACAGCAGTGCGATCGGATCGGACTCCAGGCGCCGGGCCCGGTAGAGCGCGTCGCGCACCGCGGCGGTCTTGCGGGCCCAGCCGGCGTCGTCGATGCCGGTGCCCCGGCCCACCGCGGCCACCGGCTCGGTGCCGGTCAGCGCCGCCACCAATGCCGTTGCGGTGGTGGTGTTTCCGATACCGAGGTCACCGGCGATCAGAATGTCCGCGCCGCCGTCCACCTCCTCATCGGCCACCTTCCGGCCGGCCTCGACCGCGGCCACCGCCTCGTCGCGGCTGAGCGCATCCTGCGCGGCGATGTTGCCGCTGGGCCGCCCCACCGACATGTCGACCAACCGGACGCCTGCGCCGGCGACGTCGGCCAAGACGTTGATGGCGGCGCGGCCGGACTCGATGGTCGCCACCATCTGCGCGGTCACCTCAGGGGGGTAGGCCGACACCCCGGCCTGTGCGACTCCGTGGTCACCGGCGAAGACGACCACCCGGGCGCGGCTGAATTCCCTTGGCGGGCAATCGCCTTGGCAGGCGGAGATCCAGATCGAGAGATCCTCGAGCCGTCCCAGCGCCCCGCTGGGCTTGGTGAGCAGATCCTGCCGGCGGCGCGCGGCCGCACCGGCCCGACCGTCCGGCGGTGTCACTTCGGCGAACTCCATCAGCGGCGCTCCTTTACCCACATCGGCTGTCCGGCGATGATGAGGACCACCTGATCGCAAATATCGGCGAGCCGGCGGTTCAGCGCACCCAACTCGTCGGCGAACCGGCGGCCAACCGCGGTGGCAGGCACCAGGCTCAGTCCGACCTCCGGACTGACCAGCAGGAGGGGGCCGGTGAATTCGGTGACGGCGGTGAGCAATTCGTCGACGTCGGCGTCCATCGGGGCGTCCCAGCCGCGGCGGTCCAGTGCGCCGGTAAGCCAGCCGCCGAGGTCGTCGACCAGGGTGGCGGTGTGTGGCCGGCGGCGCAGTTCGGCGCTCAGGTCGCCGGTCTCCACCGTGGTCCACGACGACGGACGACGACTGCGGTGTGCCGCGATCCGGGCCGTCCAGGACTGGTCCCCGGGGGAATCGGTCGGCCCGGTGGCGACATAGCGGACGGCGCCGGACGGGCATTGGCGGGAGATTGCCGCCTCGGCCCAGTCGGACTTGCCGGACCGGATTCCGCCGAGCACCAGGGTGCGCACGGGCGTGCGCTCAGGCAACCTTGTCGCCGAGCGAGACCCGGGGCCGCGGGGTACGCATCCGGCGAATCTGGGTGGCCCGGCCCACGGCGTAGACGCCCAGCTTCAGATGCGTCTCACCGCTATTCGGGAACTTGGCATCGACCGCCTTATTCACCTTGCGGGCCAACAGGATTCCGTCGATGGCCATGATCACCATGACGGCCAGCATCGCCAGCGACATGTACTGCTGCAGCTGCGGCAGCGCCATCGAGAAGAAGATCAGGCCCAGCGCTGCCGGCATGAAATAGCTCAGCGCACTGCGACGTGAGTCGACGATGTCGCGGGCGTAGCGCCGCACCGGGCCCTTGTCGCGCGGCAACAGGTAGGCCTCGTCGCCGTCCAGCATCCGCTCGCGGCGGGTGTTCAGGGCGGCGCGGCGCTTCTCCTTGTCGGCCTTGCGCTCCTCCTTGGTCATGGTGGAGCGCAACTCCTTGCGGCGCTTGCGGGCCTCGGCGGCCGTCGCCGGCGCCGGGGCGACCGGTCCGCGACGCTGTGAGGTGCTTCGTTTGGGTGTCGGGCGGCCCTTCGGGGCGGTGGTCCCGGTGGCCGGATCCTGCGCCCGGGCCGCCCCCTCCCTGGTCACCCCGGCGACCTGCGATCCGGACGTGGGGTCGGCGTCGTCGTTGTTACGGCCCAGCAGCTTCACGCCTGTCAGATTACCGGGGTGCATCTAGCCTGCAGAGATGCGTGTGCTGATTGCCCCGGACTGCTTCGGCGACAGCCTCACCGCGGTCGAGGCGGCACGCTCCATCGCCGCGGGGTGGCGCGCGGCCCGCCCCGCCGACGTCCTGGTGCCGGCGCCGCAATCCGATGGCGGGCCGGGATTCCTCGAGGTGCTGGCCGCCCGCGAACGCGGTTTTCAGGCCCGCCGCTCCCGGGTGGCCGGGCCGCTCGCAGGGCAGGTCGAGGCCGGCTGGCTCTTCGACGGGGACACCCGGACGGCGTATCTGGAGTGCGCGCAGGCCTGCGGGCTGCATCTGCTCGGCGGCCCGCCCACACCACAGACCGCGCTGGCCGCGCACAGTCGCGGTCTCGGCGAGCTGATCGGGGCCGCCCTCACCCAGGGCGCCCGGACGGTGGTCATCGGTCTGGGCGGCAGCGGATGCACCGACGGCGGCCGGGGCATGGTCGAAGCGCTCGGTGGGCCGGACCGGGCCGTGGCCCGGCTGGCGGGCGTTCGGCTGATCGCCGCCACCGACGTCGAGAATCCGCTGCTCGGCCCGCGCGGGGCGGCGCAGGTGTTCGGGCCGCAGAAGGGTGCCGACCCGGACACCGTGGCGGTGCTGGAGGACCGGATATCCGGATGGGCGGCGGACCTGGAGGCCGTGGCCGGCCGGCCGATCCGCGGTGAGCCGGGCGCCGGAGCGGCCGGGGGAATCGGTGCGGCCCTGCTGGCGCTGGGTGGCCGGCGGGAGTCCGGTGCTTCCGTCATCGCCGAACACACCGGCCTGGCCGCGGAGATCGGGGCGTCTGACCTGGTGGTCACAGGGGAGGGTCGCCTCGACGATCAGTCGCTGCACGGCAAGGTGGTCGGCGCGCTGGCCCGGATGGCCGCCGCTGCGGGGCCGGTGCCGGTGCTGGTGCTGGCCGGGCAGGTCACTCTGGACGCGGCCGCGCTGCGGGAGGCCGGAATCGCCGCGGCGCACTCGCTCGCCGACTACTGCGGTTCGGTGCGTCGGGCCATCGACGACGCCGCCGAACAGCTCACCGGGCTGGCAGAACGGGTGGCCGCCGGACTGCCTCGGGAATAGTGCGGGCAGCGGGTACCGTTGTGCAGGTAGGCCGCAGTGACCGGGCCGGAACAGACATTCGCACCACAACCAGCGTGAGGGAGATCCGATGTCCGACGAGTCGGCCACTTCGACCGAGACCGCCGTCCACGGCGTGACGTTGACCGACGCCGCCGCGGCCAAGGCCAAGGCGCTGCTGGAGCAGGAGGGTCGTGACGACCTCGCGTTGCGCATCGCCGTTCAGCCAGGTGGCTGCGCCGGTCTGCGATACAACCTGTTCTTCGACGACCGCGCCCTCGACGGTGATCTCACCGTGGAGTTCGGCGGGGTCAACCTGACCGTCGACCGGATGAGCGCCCCCTACGTGCAGGGCGCCACCGTCGACTTCGTGGACAGCATCGAGAAGCAGGGCTTCACGATCGACAACCCCAACGCCACCGGTTCGTGCGCCTGCGGCGACTCGTTCAACTGATCCAAGGCCAGTACTTGGGGCTGATTCAGTCCTTCACTGCGTTCAGTACTGGGGCTGATGCAGTCCCTCACTGCGTTCAGTACTGGGCGGACGTCCGCAGCAGGTAGGAGCACACCAGAATCTGGTCGTCCTGCCGCAGTAACTGCGCGACGCCCTGCTCCTCATCGCGATTACTGCGGGTGCTGGTCCGCGTCACCTTCATGGTGAACAGCACCTGGGCCTGATAGGACGAGGCCGGCACGATCTTGTCGATCGAGGTCACCTCCGCCTGGCTGAACTGCTTGCGGAACGCGTCACTGCCCAGCCGGGCCAGCGCCATGTCCGACTTGCGCTCCTTGAGGGCGTCGAACATGCCGCAGGCGTTGTTGCGCGCGATGGTCTCGCTGTCCGAGGACGACAAGGCGGTCAGGTAGTTCTGGATCGCGGTCTTGGCGGCGGCGTCGGTGAATCCGGCCGAGCCGCTGCCCGAACGGCCCAGCCCGATCAGCAGCGCCCCGGCGACCAGGGCGCCCACCACGGCCAGCGCGCCGAGCGCCCACCACAGCTTCCGTCCACCGCGAACGGGCCCGGGTGCGGGGTATCCGACCGGTGGAGGCAGGGGACCGGGGTAACCGCCGGGATAGCCGGACGGATACGGCACCGGCTCGCCGGGGAGGGGTTGCGGGGGGCCTTGAAAGCCGGATTGACCCTGGGAGCCGACCGGCTGGTACGGCGGGTACGGGCCGGCCATGGGGGTCTCCTGAAGGTCGTTCGATCGGGGTGGCCATATAGTCGCACGGTCAGCCAGCGAGCCAGCCAGTGAGCCAGAGGAAGGGTGGACACCACGTGACCATCGCCGTGACCGGATCCATTGCCACCGACCATCTGATGCGCTTTCCGGGGAAGTTCTCCGAGCAGCTCCTCGCTGAGCATCTGCAGAAGGTTTCGCTGAGCTTCCTGGTCGACGACCTCGTGGTGCACCGCGGCGGTGTGGCCGGAAACATGGCCTATGCCATCGGCGTCCTCGGCGGCAAGGCCGCCCTGGTCGGCGCGGCCGGCGTCGACTTCACCGATTACCGGGAATGGCTGGAATCGGCCGGGGTCGACTGCAGCAACGTGCTGATCTCCGACACCCAGCACACCGCACGGTTCGTCTGCACCACCGACCTGGACATGGCGCAGATCGCCTCGTTCTATCCCGGCGCGATGTCGCAGGCGCGAAACATCAAGCTCGCCAACCTGATTGCCGATATCGGTGAGCCCGAACTGGTGATCGTTGGAGCCAACGATCCGGAGGCGATGTTCGTCCACACCGAGGAGTGCCGGGAGCTCGGGCTGGCGTTCGCCGCCGATCCGTCCCAGCAGCTGGCCCGGCTGTCCGGCGAGGAGATCCGCCGTCTGGTCGACGGGGCGGCGATCCTGTTCAGCAATGACTACGAGTGGGACCTGATGCTGTCCAAGACCGGCTGGACCGACGCCGACGTCCTCGCTCAGGTGGGGCTGCGGGTCACCACCCTGGGTGCCGACGGTGTCGATCTGGTCGGCGCCGACGGCACCAAGATCCACGTCGGCGTCGTGCCCGAGACCGCTCAGGTCGACCCCACCGGCGTCGGCGACGCCTTCCGGGCGGGCTTCCTCACCGGCCGCGGCGCAGGTCTGGATCTGGAGCATTCGGCGCAATTGGGCTCGCTGGTCGCGGTGCTGGTGCTGGAGACCACCGGAACCCAGAACTGGACCTGGGATCTCGGCGTCGCCAAGGATCGGCTCACCGAGGCCTATGGGGCCGAAGCCGCCAAGGAGATCGTCGCCGCGCTCGGCTAAGGCCTACAGCTGCACGGGGTAGTGCGGTTCGCTGATTGTCGGCACCACGCTGTGTTCGACGAAGATGGCGTGCCAGAGCAGGAAGATCAGCACCGTCCACAACCTGCGGCTGTGGTCGCTGACGCCGGTGCGGTGCTCCTCGAGCATGGTGCGCACGCCGGCCAGATCGACCAGATGCCCGGCCTGTGAGGTGGCGACCGTCTGATTGGCCCACTCCAGCAGTTCCCCGGACCGCAGCCAGTGCCGGATCGGTACCGGGAAGCCCAGCTTCGCGCGATTGAGCACGTGCGCGGGCACGATCGGCTCCAGCGCTCGGCGCAGCGCGTACTTGGTGGTGGTCCGGGTGATCTTCTGGTCGTAGGGGAGCCGGGAGGCCACCGCGAACACCTCGGGGTCCAGGAACGGCACTCGCAACTCCAGCGAGTTGGCCATCGTCATCTTGTCGGCCTTGACCAGGATGTCGCCGCGCAGCCAGGTGAACAGGTCGATGTGCTGCATCCGGGCCACCGGATCCCAGCCCTGCGACTGTCCGTAGACCGCTGCGGTCACGTCGGTGTGCGTCCAGTCCGGGTTGAAGTCCGGCAGCACCGCGCGCAGTTGTTCGTCGGAGAAACTGCGGGCATTGCCGTAGTAGCGCTCTTCGAGCGTCAGTGAACCGCGGTGCAGCAGGCTCTTGCCCCGCATACCGTCGGGCAGCGGCCGCGACGCTTTGCCGAGTGATTTGCGCAACGGCCGGGGCAGGTAGTCGAAAGCCTTGAGCGACAAAGGTTCCCGATAGATGGTGTAGCCGCCGAAGAGTTCGTCGGCGCCTTCGCCGGAGAGCACCACCTTGACGTGTTTGCGGGCTTCGCGGGCGATGAAGAACAGTGGAACCAGTGCCGGGTCGGCCACCGGCTCGTCGAGGTACCAGACGATCTCCGGCAGTGCCTCGACGAACTCCGCCTGGCTGACCACCTTGGTGACATGGCGCGCGCCGATCGCCTCGGCCGAGGCCACCGCGACGTCTACCTCGGAGAAACCTTCGCGCTCGAACCCGGTGGTGAAGGTGATCAGCTTGGGGTTGTGCCGGATGGCCAGTGCGGCGATCGCGGTGGAGTCGATGCCGCCGGACAGGAAGGCCCCGACCGTCACGTCGGCGCGCATGTGCTTGGCCACCGAATCCTCGAGAACCGCGGTGATCTCGTCGTAGCGCGCCTGCTCGCCGCCAGCCCGGAACGGGACGGCGGAGAAGCGCGGTTCGAAGTACCGGTGGGTCTTCGGCGCCTCGCCGGGACGGATGACGGCGTAGCAGCCGGACTCGAGCCGGCGCACGCCTCGGTGCAGGGTCTCCGGCTCGGGCACGTACTGCAGCACCGTGTAGTGCTGGAGCGCGCGGGTGTCGATGCCGAGGTCCAGGTCCAGGACGTCGGCCAGGTCGAGCAGGCACTTCTTCTCGCTGCCCACCGCGGTGCCGCCCGGTCCGGTGGCCATGAACAGCGGTTTGATGCCGAACGGGTCGCGGGCGCAGAAAAGTTCGCGGCGCGCGGTGTCCCACAGTGCGAAGGCGAACATGCCGCGCAGCCGGCTCAGGGCGGCGGTGCCCCAGTGGTGGTAGGCCGCGACGATCGCCTCGGCGTCGCCGTCTGTGGCGAAAATCGCACCGTGGCGCTCGGCGAGTTCGGCCCGTAACTCCAGGTAGTTGTAGATCTCCCCGTTGAAGACCAGCACGTAGCGGTCCGGTTCACCCGGGGGGCCCCAGCGAAGTGGCTGGTGAGAGTGCGCGATGTCGATGATCGACAGCCGGTTGAACCCCAGAACCACCTGACCATCGGCCCAGGTGCCCGGCTCGTCGGGCCCGCGGTGCCGCATCAGGTGCGACGCGCCCGCCACGGCGTCCACGGTCTGTTCGGTGATCGCGCCGGAGGGGTCTCCTACCAGGGCAAGCAGTCCGCACATTCGGCCCAGTATGCCGCAATGCGGGATGCCGGCCGAACCGGTGCGGGCCCGAATCGCGAGGTGTGTCAGCTTGCCGGACCCGGGTGGTCTACGCTGCGTAGTATTCGTTTCGCGATGCAGCGTGTGACACAGGAGGCGCCGAGGTGACACCACGTGGTCTAGGCCGTGCCGGGATCCGTTCTGGGACCCCGTCCGGGACCCGTTCCGCCCGTAGAACGGCGGCGTTGGCCGTCACATTCGCTGCCCTGGCCGTGACTCTGAGCGGTTGCAGCTGGCGTGAAGCGGTCGGCCTGGGGTGGCCCGAGGGCATCACGCCTGATGCGCAGTTCAGCCGGACCTACTGGATGGGCACCGTGATCGCCGCCCTGGTGGTCGGCGTGATCGTCTACGGACTGTTCTTCGTGTGCGCCACCGTCTTCCGCAAGAAGAAGACCGACACCGAGCTGCCCCGCCAGTTCGGCTACAACATGCCGTTGGAGCTGGTGCTCACGGTGATCCCGATCGTGATCGTCGGCGTGCTCTTCTACTTCACCGTCATCACCGAGAACAAATTCCTCAACCGGGAGCCCAATCCCGAGGTGACCGTGGACGTCACCGCCTTCCAGTGGAACTGGAAGTTCGGCTACCAGAAGGTCGCCTTCAAGGACGGCTCGTTCAACTTTGACGGCGTGGACGCCGCCCAGCAGGCCGCGCTCCGGTCCAAGCCCGAGGGCGTGGACAAGCACGGCGAGGAGCTCGTCGGCGCGATCGCCGGTCTGAACCCCGCGGACCGCTCCTACCTGAACTTCGACAAGGTCGAGACCGTCGGCACCACCGAGGAGATTCCTATCCTGGTGCTGCCGGTCGGCAAGCGGATCGAGTTCCAGCAGGCTTCCGCCGACGTGATCCACTCGTTCTGGATCCCGGACTTCCTGTTCAAGCGCGACGTGTTCCCGAACCCGAAGGCCAACCACTCGGAGAACATCTGGCAGGTTGACGAGATCACCAAGACCGGTGCCTTCGTCGGCCGTTGCGCCGAGATGTGCGGCACGTACCACGCGATGATGAACTTCGAGATCCGCGTGGTCTCGGCCGAGGAGTTCAAGACCTATCTGCAGGCGCGCATCGCCGGTAAGACGAACGCCGAAGCGCTGCAGGCGATCGGCCAGTCGCCGGTGGCCACCACCACGCATCCGTTCGATAGCCGTCGCGGCGAGTTGGTGGGGGCGCAGACCGGGTTGCTTCCGCAGGCGAGCAAGTAGGAGATACCGCAATGCGCATCGAAGCCCGAATCTTCGAGATCCTCACGGGTCTGTTCATCGTCGTCACCATCGCCTACGGTGTGCTGACCTCGATCTTCGCCCACCAGATCGAGTGGGCCGGCACAACCGCGTTCGCCCTCACCACAGGGCTGACGCTGATCATCGGCACCTTCTTCCGGTTCGTGGCGCGTCGTCTCGACCTCCGCCCGGAGGACTTCGAGGACGCCGAGATCGCCGACGGCGCCGGTGAGCTCGGATTCTTCGCTCCGCACAGCTGGTGGCCGATCATGGCTGCGCTGTCGTTCTCCGTCGCGGCCGTCGGTGCGGCGCTGTGGCTCCCGTGGCTGATCGCGGCCGGCATCGTGTTCGTGCTCGGTTCGGTGAGTGGCTGGGTCTTCGAGTACTACGTCGGGCCCGAGAAGCACTGAGACCGGTCGACCGCCAAGGTCACGATCGGGGCGGTGATTCGTCACCTATCGGTGTGCTGCTGCGCTTCAGGACCTGCAGTTGGGTAGTGTTCTGCTGCAAGTGAGGCGAGGCGCGGCGGGCCCTACCAGACCGAACTGGGACCGCACCCGCCCGACCGATGCAGTCGGAAGAGGATAGTCAGGGATGAGCGGGCCCAATCCGCCGGATCAGGACGCCGGCGGTCAACCGTCGGACGACCCGACCGCGGAGTACCGCGACGACCGGGATGAGCTGACCGACACCGGTTTCCAGCGGGCCTATTCCGCCCCGGAGTCCGAGCAGTACACCATCGGCCCGTACCTCCCGGCCGAACTCGAGCTCTACGACTACGACTCCTACGAGTCCGGCGACACCGGTGAACTGCCGCCGCCGAAGTGGCCCTGGGTGGTGGGCGTCACGGCCATCGTCGCCGCGATCTCGCTGGTCGTCTCGGTGTCCCTGCTGGTGACCCGTACCGACACCGATAGCCTGGCCAATCCGGCCACCACGACGACGGTCAAACCGCCGCCGGTACAGGATCAGATCACCGCCCCGCCGCCGCCACCGCCACCGCCGGAGACCACCGAGGCGCCCCCGCCTCCGCCGCCGGAGACGGTGACGGTGACCCCGGAGCCCGAACCCCCTCCGCCGGTGGTGGTCGAGGCGCCACCGCCGCCCCCGCCGGTCACCACGCCGCCGCCCCCGCCGCCGACGAGCACGGCGCCGGCCGGCCCGCGACAGGTGACCTACAGCGTGACGGGAACCAAGGCGCCCGGTGACATCATCACCATCACCTATGTCGACGCCTCCGGACGGCGGCGCACCCAGCGCAACGTCTACATCCCCTGGTCGCTGACCGTGACGCCCATCTCGCAGTCGGACGTGGGCTCCGTCCAGGCTTCCAGCCTGTTCCTGGTCAGCCGGCTGAACTGCTCAATCACCACAAGTGACGGGACGGTGCTCTCATCGAATCAGAACAACGCCGCGCAGACGAGCTGCTGATGGCGCACTCAGGCGAATCACCCATTCCGGCCGGCCGATCGCCGGAAACCGTGGACCGGCTGATGGTCGGTGTGTGCGGTGCGATCTGGCTGGTGCTGCTGGCGGTCAGCGCGATCGCGACCGTGGCGCTGGTTCAGCTCGGCAGCGGCCACCGGCCGAGCGGCGGATCGGGGTCCTCCTGGCTGCTGTACACGATCATCGTCATCTCGGCGGTGGTCATCCTCGGGGCGATTCCGCTGCTGATCCGCGCCCGTCGCGCCGCACTGGCCGCCGCTGCTCCGGCGGCAGACACCGGATCGGCCGAGAGCCCCGAGAGGGCGTCCGACCCGCTGCCCACCTCGCCCCGGGCGGAGGCGCCCACCGAGAAGCTGCGGGTGTTCGGCGCAGCCGTCGACCCGTATCTGCGCAAGCCGTCGCATGCCCGGCCGGTGTCGCGGATCAACGTCGTCCTGGAGCGGATCTGGCTGCGGGGAACGACCTCGCTGCTGGGGGCGATGGGACTGGCCCTGACCGCGGTGGCCACCGCCACCTATCTGCTGGCCACCCACACCGACACCGCGGCCTGGGTGGCACTCGGGCTGGCTGGGGCCATCACGGCCGCGATGGCGGGCATTCTGGTGACCTTCCAGCGCCGGCTGGCGCACGCGGCAGATGAGGCGGCCGACCAGGCTCTGGCCTGAGCGTCCGTGCTTGGCCGCGTAGCGGGAGTGTGGTGTCGGGCCCAGGTCCCCGCGGTGGCCCCGCGACCGTTCCGCCGACCCGGGTCGGTCCGACCGCACCGGGGGACCGGATCGGTGCACCTCGACCGGCTCCACCGGCTCTGAAGCCGATACGAGAAAGGGCCCCAGCCGGTCGGCTGGGGCCCTTTCTCGTAGCTTCGGACTAGTGCTGTCCGTTGCCGTTCGACTCGCCGTTCTGGTACTCCCGGAGTGCGGTGAGCGCCCGCTGCTCGGTGGCGTGCGCCGCCTCGGTGAGAGCGGCGTCCTGAGCGGCCGGATCGGCCTTCAGGAAGCTGCCGTGGCCGGGGTGTCCGGCCGCGCCGAGCTTGTTCATCCGCTTGGGCACCGCAGCGCCGGCGTACTCCAGCGGAATCGCATGGCCGTGGTCGTCGACATCGCCGAGCGGCTGGTGCAGCTCGATGTAGGCACCGTGCGGCAGCCGCTTGATGATGCCGGTCTCGACGCCGTGCTCGAGCACGTCACGGTCGCTGCGCTGCAGGCCGACCGCCCACCGGTAGGTGGCGAAGAAGACCAGCGGCGGAAGCACCAGCATGCCGATGCGGCCGATCCAGGTCGTCGCGTTCAGCGAGATGTTGAACTTCAGCGCGATGATGTCGTTCATCGCAGCCAGGGTCAGCACCATGTAGAAGGCGATGGCCATGGCGCCGATACCGGTGCGAACCGGAACATCGCGCGGACGCTGCAACAGGTTGTGATGTGCGTCGTCGCCGGTGAACTTCTTCTCCAGGAAGGGGTAGGCGAACAGCAGCAGGAACACGACGCCCATGATCACGGCGACCCAGAAGGCGGCCGGGATGGTGTGGTTGCCGATGTAGATGTCCCACGCCGGGAACAGACGGATCAGGCCGTCGGTCCAGAGCATGTAGAAGTCGGGCTGCGAGCCGGCCGAGATCTGGGACGGCTTGTAGGGGCCGAGCTGCCAGATCGGGTTGATCTGCAGCAGGCCGCCCATCAGACCCAGGATTCCGACGATCATGGCGAAGAACGCGCCGGACTTCACCGCGAACACCGGCATGACCCGGACGCCCACGACGTTGGTCTCGGTGCGTCCCGGACCGGGGAACTGGGTGTGCTTCTGGAACCACACCAGCGCCATGTGCAGGCCGATCAGACCGAGCATGATGCCGGGGAAGATCAGGATGTGGATGGCGTAGAGCCGGGGGATGATGATGTCGCCCGGGAAGTCGCCGCCGAACAGCGCCCAGTGCATCCAGGTGCCGATGATCGGCAGGCCCATGGTGATGCCCGACAGCGCGGCACGGATGCCGGTGCCCGACAGCAGGTCGTCAGGCAGCGAGTAACCGAAGAAGCCCTCGAACATGGCCAGGATGAGCAGCAGCACGCCGACCACCCAGTTGGCCTCACGCGGGCGGCGGAACGCGCCGGTGAAGAAGATGCGGGCCAGGTGCACCATGATCGACGCGGCGAACAGCAGGGCCGCCCAGTGGTGGACCTGACGCACGAACAGGCCGCCGCGTACCTCGAAGGTAATGTTCAGCGCGGTCTCGTAGGCCCGCGACATCTGGATGCCACGCAGCGGCTGGTAGACGCCGTTGTAGGTGACCTCAGCCATCGACGGGTCGAAGAAGAGGGTCAGCCAGACGCCGGTCAGCAGCAGCACGATGAAGCTGTACATGGCGATCTCACCCAGCAGGAACGACCAGTGGGTGGGGAAGACCTTGTTCAGCTGGCGACGCATCGACGCCGACGGGTGATACCGCGAGTCGATGTTGTCGCCGGCCTTGGCCAGGCGATCAGCAACGTGTGAACTCATGATCTGCGCTCCCAGAATGCCGGTCCGACAGGTTCGATGAAGTCGCCGTTGGCGACGAGATACCCATCCTTGTCGATCGTGATGGGCAGCTGCGCCAAGGCGCGCGCAGCGGGTCCGAAGATCGGACGTGCGAAGTGCAACGCGTCGAACTGCGACTGGTGGCACGGGCAGAGGATGCGGTAGGTCTGCTGCTCGTACAGCGAGGACGGGCAGCCCAGGTGCGAGCAGACCTTCGTGTAGGCGAACAACTCGCCGAAGTTGAAGTTCTCCTGGCCCTGACGCTTGACCACCCGGCCCATGTCGACGGGCTTGATGCGGATCAGCATGACCGGGTTGCGAACGCCCATACCGATGTGGGCGAGCTTCTCGGCCGACTCGACGCTGACGCCGTCGCCGTCGGACTCACGCCACGGGAACACGGTCTCCATGCCGCCGGCGTCGATGTCCTCGGGACGCATCTTGACGAACGGGGACTCGCCGGCCAGGCCGGTGGCACGTCCGAGGTAGATGGTCTCGCCCTTGTAGCGCGGGGTCCAGCCCGAGGTCCACAGCACGGCCTTGGGGCCGTCGGCGGTGGGTACGACGGGCTTCCACGGGTTCTTGATCAGGCCGCCGAGGGCCGCGATCAGGGTGCCGACGCCGAAGGCTCCGAGGCCGATGCCGGCAGCGGTGCCGATCAGTTTCCGCCGGCCGATGGTCGAGCCCTCGAAGGCGTCGGCCAGGGTCGCTGCCGCGGTCTTGCGGTCCAGTTCCGAGGACGCGCCGTCGTGGCGGTCCTGGATGGAGATCTCCTCAGGGATGAAGCGCTTCTGGTAGAGCACCGCACCGATGCCGATGGCCAGGATCGACAACCCGAAGGTGATGCCGTACATGGGGGTGGCCCACGAGTACAGCAGGTTGCCCTTGGTGTGGTACGGCACGTACTCCCACGGCCAGAACAGGAAGACCAGCAGCAGCAGCAGGCCCATCAGGCCGCCGATGATGAACCACAGCGCGACGAGGCGCTCGGAGCGCTTCTCGGCCTTGGTGCCCTGAACCGGCCAGCGGTCCTCCTTGAGGACGGTGTCGACGCCGTCGAGCTTGCCGCCCAGGGTGGCCAGCTCGTCGGTGGTCATCCGCCCGAGTTCGGCGTCGGACGGCCGATTGACGTTCTCGCTCATGCCCGGGCTCCGATCCACAGCGCCACCGCGATCGCGGCGACCATTCCAATGATGAAGACCGCCATGCCCTCCGGAGCGGGACCGAAGCCGCCGAGGCCGTAGCCGCCCGGATTCATGGTCTGCGACGACATGCGGACGTAGGCGACGATGTCCTTCTTCTGCTCCGGCGACAGCTGATGGTCGGAGAACTTCGGCATGTTCTGCGGACCGGTCAGCATCGCGGTGTAGATCTGAGCCGGGGTGGCCGGATCGAGACCGGGTGCGTACTTGCCCGACGACAGTGCGCCGCCGCGGCCGGTGAAGTTGTGGCACGAGGCGCAGTTGAGCCGGTACAGATCGCCACCGCGGGCCACGTCATTGCCGATCAGCGAGTGATCGGCGATCTGGCCGTTGGCGTCGCGGGGGACCAGCGGGCCGCCACCGATGCTCTGCACGTAGGCGCCGAGGGCGTCGGTCTGGGCCAGGTCGAAGATCGGGACCTTGCGGGGCGCCTGAGCCTCACCGCGTGCCGCGGGCATGCGGCCGGTGTTGACCTGGAAGAAGACCGCGGCCTCGCCGACACCGACGAGGCTGGGGCCGCGACCTTCGGCACCCTGCAGGTTCGCGCCGTGGCAGGTGATGCAGGCGGTCTCGTAGATCTGCTGGCCGGTGCGGAGCAGAGCCGACTGCGACTGGTCGGCGACCGCCTTCTGGGCGGTCGGCGTCAGCGTCGCGGCCAGCACGCCGGCCAGGCCGAGGCCGAACACCAGCAGAACGGCGCCGGTCAACCGGCGGTGCATCCGCCGGCGCGACTTGTCGCTCTTGGGGGACCCAATCTTGAGCATCGAACCCCTTCTCATCAACGGATGAAATAGATCGTCGCGAACAGCGCGACCCACACGATGTCGACGAAGTGCCAGTAGTAGGACACGACGATCGCGGCGGTCGCCTGGGCAGGCGTGAACTTGGCCATCTTGGTGCGCAGCAGCAGCAGAACGAAGGCGATGAGACCGCCCAGCACGTGCAGGCCGTGGAAGCCGGTCGCCAGATAGAAGACCGTGCCGTAGGAGCTGCTCGCGATGGTGGTGCCCTCGTGTACCAGGTTGAAGTACTCGTAGAGCTGTCCCAGCAGGAAGAACAGGCCCATCCCGAGGGTGAGCAGGTACCACCGGCGCAGACCGAACACGTCGCCGCGCTCAGCGGCGAACACGCCCATCTGGCAGGTGAACGACGACGCGATCAGCACCAGCGTCACCGGAACCGCCTGATAGAGGTTCAATTCCGTCGGCGGCGGAGGCCACGCCCCACCCGAGTGGGCGCGTGCAGTGAAGTAGATCGCGAACAGTCCAGCAAAGAACATCAACTCACTGGAAAGCCACACGATCGTGCCGACACTGACCATGTTCGGTCGGTTCAGCGAATGCACGCGCGAGGTGATCGCAGTTCCTGAGGTACCAACAGCACTCGTCACAGGGAGAAGTATGACGCTTTGTAGTTGTCGAGGTACAGCCAGGGGGCAATTTGGTCACAACTTGTTTGGCGTGACGTTGGTGACACGTCCTGATCGTGGGACGATCTGGCAGTGTCTACCCCCCTTCACGAGCGCCCGTCAGACCCGCTGATTTCGTCATGGCCGCAGGTCCTGGGCAGGTTGACGGAGGGGGTGGAGCTCGCGCCGGGCGAGGCGGCCTGGGCGATGGACCAGATCATGTCGGGGGAGGCGACGCCGGCTCAGATCGCCGCCTTCGGCGTGTCGATGAAGATGAAGCATCCGACGGCGGCCGAGGTGCGCGAACTGGCCGACACCATGCTGCGCTTCGCCCGCCGGGTGCCGACCGACGTGATCGGCACCGACACCGTCGACATCGTCGGCACCGGCGGCGACCGTGCCAACACGGTCAACCTGTCCACGATGGCTTCCATCGTGGTGGCCGCGGCCGGGATCCCGGTGGTCAAGCACGGGAACCGGGCGGCCTCCTCCAAGAGTGGGGGTGCGGACATGCTCGAGGCGCTCGGCGTCCGGATCGACCTGGGCCCCGAGGAAGTGGCCCGATCGGTGGCCGAGGTGGGCATCGGATTCTGCTTCGCCCCGGTTTTTCACCCGTCCTACAAGTACGCGGGGCCGCCGCGCCGCGAGATCGGTGTTCCCACCGTCTTCAATCTCCTTGGGCCGCTTACGAATCCGGGCGCACCGCGGGCCGGGCTGATCGGGTGCGCGTTCGGCGAACTGGCCGAGGTGATGGCCGGGGTGTTCGCGGCGCGACGGGCCAGCGTCCTGGTGGTGCACGGCGAGGACGGTCTGGACGAACTGACCACCACGACCACCAGCACCATCTGGCGGGTGCAGGCCGGCACCATCGACAAGCTGACTTTCGACCCGCTCGGTTTCGGGTTCCCGCGGGCCCAGCTCTCCGAACTGGTCGGTGGTGAGGCGCAGGCCAACGCCGACGAGGCGCACAACGTGTTCGCCGGGGCCAAGGGCGCGGTGCGCGACGCCGTCGTGCTCAACGCGGCCGGCGCGATGGTGGCCCATGCCGGGCTATCCAGCCACGCCGAATGGCTGCCTTCCTGGGAGGACGGTCTGGCCCGCGCCGCGCAGGCCATCGACTCCGGTGCGGCGGCGCGGCTGCTCGAGCGCTGGGTGCGGTTCACCAACGAACTCTGAGGCTGCGTAGCGCGCGGCGCGTGCCGTCGACGACCACTGCAACCATGGTCCCGCGGAGTCTCTTGGTGACGCGAAACCCTCTGTGGCGCAGACGATTCGGACGCCCGGCTGATCCAGCCACCGGGCGATCAGTGAGGTCTCCTCGACCAGTGCGCCGCCCAGCGGCGCGGGCTGCGGCAGTACCACCTGGGCGCCGGTGCGCAGAGCATCGACCACCGGCATCGGCGGCACGCCGCGCCGCGCGCAGCCCGCGGCCGCCAGTTGCCCGTGGCGTACGACGGTCAGCTGCCAGCCGCCGGCGCCGTCGGGTGCGGCGGCCACCAGTTCCTCCACCCCGGCCAGCGTGCGCAGCCGCTGTCCGCGCCACAGCACCTCGATCGTGTCGGCGATGTGGTCGCGTAACCGGGCGGCGCTCTCGTAGCGGCCGCGGCCGGCCAGTTCGGTGACCTGTCGGACCGCCGCGCTCAGGGCGGTGTTGTCCAGCCCGTCGATCAGTGCCGCGGCCCGGTCCGGCGCCGGCGCGTACTCGCCGGCGGACACCCCGCGCCGGCCCGGACAGGGCGCGACCTCGCGCTCGGGGCAGGCCGGTCCGTGCTCGGCCAGCTTCGCGATCCGCCCGGTGCAGGTCCGCACCCCGGTGAACCGGGCGATCAGGTCCGCGGTGTCCAGGGCGTCGGCCCGGGCCCGGAACGGTCCGACCGCGCCGGTGTGCCGGGGGGAGCGCACCGCGGTGAGCCGGGGAAATGTCTCGTCGGTGAGCGTGACCCACCACCACCGGTGCGGGAAGCGGGACCGGCGGTTGTAGGGCGGGGCGTGGGCGGCCAGCAGTCGCAACTCGCGCACCCCCGCCTCGAGGGGGTGGGCGCATTCCACGTGGTCCACCCTGGTCGCCAGCCCCACCATCTCGGTGATCCGGGTGCGCCGGTCGGAGCCGTTGAAGTACTGCTGGACGCGGCGGCGCAGATCGGTCGCGGTGCCGACGTAGAGCACCTCGTCGCCGGGGCCACGGAACAGATAGACCCCGGGCCGGCGCGGCAACGACTGCGCGAGCGCCCGCTTGCTGCGCTGGGCGGTGGACACCCCGGGCAGGTAGCCGCGCAGTTCGCGGTAGGTGGTCACACCCTGGTTGCCGACGCGGGCGATCAGCGCGTGCAGCACGTCGACGGTGGCCCGGGCGTCGTCGAGGGCCCGGTGGTTCGGTTGGGTGGCCGCGCCGAGGATCCGGGCCAACTCGGAGAGCCGGACGCTGGGGGCCTCCTCACGGCTGAGCACCCGCCGCGCCAGGCGCACCGTGCACAGCACCGTCGGGCGGGGCCACGGTATGTCGCACTGCTCGGCGGCAGCCCGTAGGAAGCCCATGTCGAAGCCGGCGTTGTGGGCCACAAGCACTGCGCCGCGGGCGAATTCGAGGAACATCGGCAGCACCGTCGAGATCGGCGGGGCGTCCCGGACCATCGCGGTGGTGATCCCGGTGAGTTCGACGATCTTGGGCGGGATGGACCGTTGCGGGTCGACCAGGGTGGCGAACTCGCCGATCACCTCGCCGCCGCGCACCTTGACCGCCCCGATCTCGGTGATCGCATCGCAGGCGCCGTCCGGGCCGGGCTTGGACCGGCCACCGGTGGTCTCCAGGTCGACGACCACGAACGTCGTCTCGCACAGCGAGGCCTCCGCGTCGCCGAGGTCGGCGAAGCTCAGCTGATCATCTGTCCGGGGTCCGGCCACCAGCCAGACGCTAGGCAGTCCCACCGACAGAGCTCGGCTGCCACGCCATGGGGTGCCACGCGATCAACGGGGATGGGAAACCTGTCGGTGGGCTCGGTTACCGTTCGGCCAGTCGAATAAACATTCGAATCGCCACACACATTCGAATCAAGGGAGACGAGATGGGTCATAACGTGCCGGAGTCGGGACGACCGGTGGTAATCGACTGCGACGAGTGCGCCGTACGGGGACCGGGCTGCCGGGACTGCGTGGTCAGCGTCCTTCTGGGGGTGCCGGAAACGCTGCTCGACGACGAACGCGCTGCGCTGGAAGTGCTGGCAGAGGCGGGTATGGCACCGAGGTTGAGGCTTGTTCCCATCCATCGGCCGGAAGGCCCTGGGCTGGCCAGCTAGGCCGCGACGGGTATCGTCGCAGGCTGTTACGGGTGTGACGATTGTTTTCTGAAATCTTGCTGAGTCCGTTGGACAACACCGTTGCCGTTTCGTAACCTAACTGAGACCTAAACCTTGTTTGGACCGAGCAGGTCGACGCGTTGTCAGTCGATCGCAGTCAAAGGATGTTGGATCTTGAGATTTGATCGCTCGCTGCTGACTGAATTCATTGGTTCCAAGCCCCTGGTCGCCGCAGTCGCAGGGCTCACCGTGCTCGCCGGGGTGTGGGGCGCCGGGGCGTGGGGCTCAGCCGCCTGGGCCGATCCCGCCGAGGACGCCGTCGCCCAGCTCAACGAACTGTCCCGGCAGGCGGAGCAGCTCACCGAGTCGATGCACGCCGCCGAGTTGGACCTCGACAAGAAGGTTCAGATCCAGCAGGCCGCCGACAAGCAGCATTCCGATGACCTGGCCGCGCTGGATTCGGCGAAGTCCCAGTTGGTCGGCTACCAGGGTTCGGTCGACAAGCTGGCCGCCTCGGTTTACATGGGCGGACGCACCGACGGGCTCAACGCGATCCTGACCGCGGCCTCGCCGCAGGGTCTGATCGACAAGATGGCCGTCCAGCGCGTCATGGCCACCGAGATGTCGGCTCAGATGAAGAGCTTCCGGAACGCCAACGCGGAAGCCGTCCGGATCGAGATCGCCTCGGCGAAGTCGGCCGTCGAGGCCAAGACTGCCGCCGATGAGGCCACTGCCGTGCGGGCCGAGTTGCAGCACAAGCAGTCCCAACTTCAGGTCCAGATCGCCGCGGTCAAGTCCCGCTACGGGATGCTGACCCCGGTCCAGCAGGCGATCCTGGCCAACCCGGAGGCCCCGCCGGCCGCGGTGCTGGCCGCTGCGGCTCCCGATGCCACGCCCGCCACCGACATCGCCGCCCTGGCGGCCATGCCCTCGACCGGATCCGGCAGCGGCGCCGGCGAGATCGCCGTTCAGGCGGCGCTCACCCGGGTCGGCGACCCCTACGTCTGGGGCGCCGGTGGCCCGAGCGCCTTCGACTGCTCCGGCCTGGTGATGTGGTCGTTCCAGCAGGCCGGCATCTTCCTGCCGCACTCCAGCTACGCACAGGCCGCCGGCGGCCAGCCGGTGTCGGTGGACGATATGCAGCCCGGTGACGTGATCACCTATTACTCCGACGCCTCCCATGTCGGGATGTACATCGGCGGCGGGATGATGATTCACGCATCGACCTTCGGTGTGCCGGTCGCGGTCGCCCCGGTGAACAACGCTCCGATCTTCAACGTTCGCCGTTACTGATCCGCGCGGGACCGACCCCCGCAGGACTGTTCCCCGCAGGACTGTTCCCCGTAGGCGTGCCCTGCTGGCGATCGTTCTGATCGCCGAACTGATCCTCGCCTCGGTGCTGGTGACGGCCTCCGGCGCGCAGTCGGGTCCGGCCGAGTACACCGTCGATTCGGTCAGCCTCGGTGGGAACCGCACCGACCCACTGCTGGCGCGGGTGAAATCCGAAATCGGCGGTGCCGTCGATGCGGTGGACCGGTTCTGGGGCACCGACTGGCAGCGTCGCATCGTGGTGGTGGCCACCGACTCCGATGCGCAGTTCGCCGCCGAGGCGCACCTCGACCCGAACCGGCAGTGGACCGATATCGCCGCCGTCGCAGTGGCCGATCAGGTGGACCCCGTGCGGGGGACCGCCTCCGGGCAACGCATCGTGATGGCTCCGGGAGCGGCAGCAATGTCGGATGAAGCCCTGCGAATCGTATTGACCCATGAGCTTTTTCACTTCGCCGCCCGGGCTCGGACCGCGGTCGACGCCCCGTGGTGGTTCACCGAAGGAGTGGCCGATTTCGTCGCGCGCCGCCCGGAACCGCTTCCGGCCGGTGCGGCCGCGGACACCGCACTGCCGGGTGACACCGACCTGAATACCCCCGGCGCCCAGCGCTCGGCGGGCTACGACCGGGCCTGGTGGTTCGCCCGTTTCGTGGCCACCGAGTTCGGCGTCGACGGGTTGCGCCGGCTCTACCAGCAGGCCTGCGGACCGGGACACGGCGGTTTCGCCGATGCGGTGCAGCGCGCACTGGGCGTCGATGAGGGTGTGCTGCAGACGCGGTGGGCGCAGTGGCTGGCCAGACGCTGATCGGCTGGGCCTTATTCGCCGGTTTCCTCAGCGGCTGGCTGCGCTGCGCCGCATCGTCGACCGGCTGGGTCGGATTCGCCGGTTTCCTCAGCGGCTGGCTGCGCTGCGCCGCATCGTCGACCGGCTAGCGTAAGCACCGATGACACGGATCCTGCTGGTCACCAACGACTTTCCGCCGCGCCGCGGCGGCATCCAGTCCTACCTCGAACAGTTCGTCCGGCGACTGGCAGAGGCGGGCGAACACGACCTGACCGTCTACGCACCTAAATGGAAGGGCGCCGAGGACTATGACCGCGCCGCCCCGTTCCGGGTCGTGCGGCACCCGGGCACCCTGATGCTGCCCGAGCCGGGGGTGGACCGGCGGATGCGCGATCTGATTCGCGACGGCGGTATCGAGACGGTGTGGTTCGGCGCCGCGGCCCCGCTGGCGCTGCTGGCGCCGCGGGCCCGCTCGGCCGGCGCGCAGCGGGTGCTGGCCAGCACCCACGGTCACGAGGTCGGCTGGTCGATGTTGCCCGGCGCCCGCTCGGCGTTGCGGCGCATCGGCGATAACACCGACGTCATCACCTACGTCAGCCGGTATACCCGCGGCCGCTTCGCGTCGGCCTTCGGTCCCCGGGCCAGCCTGGAGTACCTGCCATCGGGGGTGGACACCGACCGGTTCCGGCCCGACCCGGCGGCCCGCGCCGTGCTTCGGGAGCGCTACCGGCTGGGCGGGCGCCCGACGGTGGTCTGCGTCTCCCGGCTGGTGCCCCGCAAGGGACAGGACATGCTCATCAAGGCGTGGCCCCAGATCCGCCGCCGGGTCACCGACGCCGCGCTTGTGATCGTCGGCAGCGGACCCTACGAGCAGGACCTGCACCGGCTGGCCGGCGACAGCGGAGTGCGCTCCGACGTGGTGTTCACCGGGGCGGTCCCGACCGCTGAACTGCCGGCCCATTACGCGATGGCCGACGTGTTCGCGATGCCGTGCCGCACCCGGGGCGGGGGTCTTGACGTCGAAGGTCTGGGCATCGTCTTCCTGGAGGCATCCGCGGCCGGGGTCCCGGTGGTCGCCGGCGACTCGGGCGGAGCGCCGGAGACCGTCATCGATCGCGAGACCGGACGGGTGGTCGACGGCCGTGACGTCGACGAACTCGCCGAGGTGATCAGCGAGCTGCTCGGCGATCCCGAGGCGGCGCAGCGGATGGGGCAGGCCGGCCGGCAGTGGGTGGCCCGCGACTGGAATTGGGACACCCTGACCGCCCGGCTGTCCGGGCTGCTGCAGGTGCGACCTGTGCAGCCACCGGCCTGAGTCATATGTGAAGCTTGTCGGCGTGCACAGCATTCAGATCGCCGACGAGACCTTCGTCGCCGCCGATCCCGCCGCGGTGGGCAACGCGGTGGCGGACCGGGCGGCCTGGCGCCGGTGGTTTCCCGACCTTCTCCTCGAGGTCGTCGAGGACCGCGCGGACAAGGGTGTTCGCTGGACGGTGACCGGACCGCTGACCGGCACCATGGAGATCTGGCTGGAACCGGTGCTCGACGGTGTGGTCCTGCACTACTTCCTGCACGCTGAGCCGACCGGGATGGCTGATCCGGCGAAGATCGACTCCGCGAAGCTCAACCATCAGCGCCGGGTGGCCGGCAAGCGGATGGCCTTCGAGGTCAAGAATCGGCTGGAGGCATCCCGCCCGGTGGGTGTCGCGCCGGGCCGCTGATTGACCGGTTGCGCCGGGCTCGGAAGGGTACGGTTTGGCTATCCGGCGATCCGGGGCGGCCGGATAGCCGGAGCCCAATCCCGGTGGACCGGAGCCCAATCTCGGCGGAGTGGAGTGAGAGCGACCACAGTGGCGGACAAGACGGCGCAGACCATCCATATCGATGCGGACCCCCGCACCGTGATGGATGTGATCGCCGATATCGCCTCCTACCCGGACTGGGTTTCGGAGTACACCGAGGCGGAGATCCTCGAGGCCGACGCCCAGGGCTATCCCAAGGTGGCCCGATTGGTTCTCGACGCCGCGGTGCTCAGAGACGAGATGGTGCTGAAGTATGAGTGGCCCGCCGACCGTAAGTCGGTGCGCTGGTCGCTGGTGTCGAGTGCTCTGCTGAAGTCTCTCGAGGGCGTTTATACGTTGACTCCCAAGGAATCTGGAACCGACGTCACCTACGAACTGTCGGTGGACCTGACGATTCCGATGATCGGGTTACTCAAGCGCAAGGCCGAGCGTCGACTCACCGACACCGCGCTCAAGGACCTGAAGAAGCGGGTCGAGGGCTGAGTGACCGTGCCAACCCGGATCAGTTTCTTCGTCGGCAAGGGCGGGGTGGGCAAGTCGACCCTGGCGTCGGCGACCGCGGTGCGCGCCGCTCTGGACGGCCGGCGAGTGCTGGCGGTGTCAACCGACCAGGCCCACTCTCTCGGCGACGTCCTGGGCGCACCGGTGCCCCCGGGTGGCGCTGCTGATCCGGTGCGGATCCTCACAGAGGAACGTGGCGGTGAGGGCGGCGGTGGTCATCTGGACGCCCTGGCGCTGGACACCTTGGCCCTGGTGGCGACCGCGTGGCGATCCGCCGCACCGGTGCTGGCCGCCCGCTTCCCTGAATCTGATCTCAACGACCTTGCGCCCGAAGAGCTTTCGGCGCTACCCGGAATACAGGAGGTGCTCGGTCTGCGGGCCGTAGCCGACCTGGCGGCCTCAGGCCGGTGGGACTACCTGGTGGTGGACTGCGCGTCCACCGCCGATGCGCTGCGGATGCTGACCCTGCCGGCGACGTTCGCGGAATACGTGGAGCGATGCTGGCCGCGGCACCGCCGGCTCAGCGCGCCACTGGCGGATCTGCGCACCGCGGCCACCGTCGCGCTGGTTGAGGTGGCCGCCTCCGGTATCGAGTCGCTGGCCGAACTGCTGGCCGACGGTGAGCGGGTAGGTGCGCATCTGGTGCTCACCCCGGAGCGGGTGGTGGCCGCAGAGGCGGTCCGCACCCTGGGATCGCTCGCGCTGATGGGCGTTCCCGTCGCTGAGCTGATCGTCAATCAGGTTCTCTTCCAGGATGACTCGTTCGAGTACCGCAATCTGCCGGAGCATCCGGCATTCGACTGGTACGCGGCCCGGATCGCCGAACAGCGGGCTGTGCTCGATGAGTTGGGCGCCGCGATCGGCGACGTGCAGTTGGTGATGGCTCCGCATCTGGCCGGCGAGCCGATCGGCCCCAAGGCGCTGGCCCAGTTGCTCGACGAGGTGCGCCGCCGGGACGGCTCGGCGCCACCCGGGCCGCTGCGTCCGGTGGTCGACCGGGAATCCGGTTCCGGCCTCGATGCGGTCTACCGGCTGCGGATAGAGTTGCCCCAGCTTGACGCGGGGGAGCTGAGCCTGGGCCGGGCCGGCGACGATCTGGTCATCGGTGTGGCCGGACTGCGCCGCCGGGTTCGGCTGGCGTCGGTGCTGCGCCGGTGCATCGTCACCGACGCAGCCCTGCGCGGCAGTGAACTGACGGTGAGATTCCGACCCAATCCGGAGGTGTGGCCCGCCATGACGGATCCCTATGGGCAGGATCGCCCATGACCTCTTCGCACTCCGACTCTCCCCACTCCGACGTCGGGCCGGAACTGCGCCAGTTGGCGCAGACGATCCTGGACCGGTTGGACCCGGCCGTGCGCAGCGCGGCCGCGATGGCCGCAGAGTCGTTGCGCGGACCCGGTCGCTGCCAGCAGGTCTGGTGCCCGGTCTGCGCGCTGGTCGCGCTGGTCAACGGGGAGCAGCACCCGATGCTGAACGTCATCGCCGAGCACAGCGTGACCCTGATGACGATGATCCGGGCGATGGCCGCCGACCCGCAGGCTAAGCCCGCTGCCCAGAACTCGGACGCCGAGAAGCCGACGGCCCCCGGCGAATCGACGGAGGCGCCTTCGGACCCCGAACAGAACGGCTCGGGCCGCAGCGGCAGCACCCGCTACCAGCACATCCGGATCGTGGTCGAAAACGGATCAGAGGGCTGACGCACGAACTCCTGTGGATTGACCATGAACGCGCTTGTCGTGTGGTCCGGGCAACAGCCGCTCGGTAGAGTTGGCCGCATCCACGCTTCACGCGTGAAGCGGCGAGGAGGGGTGCATGTGGTACTGGCTTTTTAAGTACATCTTCATGGGTCCCATCCTGTCCTTCCTCGGTCGTCCGAAAGTCCAAGGGCTGGAACATGTTCCGGCCAGCGGCCCGGTGATCCTTGCCAGTAATCACCTCGCGGTCGCAGACAGCTTCTACCTGCCATTGGTGGTCCGGCGCCGGATCACGTTCCTGGCCAAGTCCGAGTACTTCACCGGCAAGGGCCTCAAGGGCCGGCTCACCGCGTGGTTCTACACGGTTGCCGGTCAGGTGCCGATCGACCGCACCGATGCGGATTCCGCGCAGTCAGCGCTGGTCACCGCGCAGCGGATACTCGACGACGGCAAGTTGCTGGGGATGTACCCGGAGGGCACCCGCTCGCCGGACGGCCGGCTCTACAAGGGCAAGACCGGGCTGGCCCGGCTGGCCCTGGAGACCGGCGTGCCGGTGATTCCGGTCGCGATGATCGGAACCGACGTCGTCAACCCGCCCGGGTCCAAGATGTGGCGGTTCGGCCGGGTCGAGGTCCGGTTCGGCAAGCCGATGGACTTCTCCCGGTTCGAAGGCCTGGCCGGCAACCGGTTCATCGAGCGGGCTGTCATCGACGAGGTGATGTACGAGCTGATGAAGCTGTCCGGTCAGGAGTACGTCGACATCTACGCCGCCAGCCTCAAGAAGAACGTGACCGCCAAGCCGGACGCTAAGCCGGATGGACCAAATCCGCCGTCGGCGCGGATCCCGGAGACCGCCGCAGGCTAGCGGGACCGGCGGTCGCGACGGTCAGACCGGCGACGGCGATCAGCGCCACCGCCCACCACACGTAGGCCATCCCGAACAGCTGCCGCCACCACGACGCGGCGGCTTCATGATGCTCGGGAAGCAGATCGATGGTGGGCCAGAGCATCAGAGCCAGACCGGCGGCGGCCATCGCACCCAGTGCGAGGTTGCCTCTCCGGTAGGCCACCGCAGCCGCCACGATCACGGTCGGCAGCGCCCACACCCAGTGGTGTGACCACGACACCGGCGAGACCACCAGGCCGAACAACGCCACCAGGACCAGCGCCAGCGGTTCGGCTGCGGGGTCGCCGCCGGCCAGTACCCGCCGCACCGCCCACACGGTCAGGGCAAGCGCGGCCAGGCAGGTCAGCGTCCACAGCGCGAAGTGCGCGGTGTGGCCCAGCCCGAGCCGGGCCAGCGCGCCCGCTGCGTTCTGGTTGGTGTTGAGCGTGGCGTTGCCGATCCGCTCGGTGTGGCCGACGGTGGCGGTCCAGTACTCGCAGGAGTCGCGCCAGGCCAGGGCGAAACCGATCACGGTGGCGGCTGCGAAGCCGGCCACCGCGGTCAGCGCCGCGCGGCCATCCCGGCGCAGCACGAAGTACAGCAGGAATACCGCGGGGGTCAGTTTCAGCGCGATCGCCACCCCGAGTAGCAGGCCGCGCGGCCACGGGGTGCGCCGCGGAACGCAGTCGGCGATCACCAGGGCCATCAGCACGACGTTGATCTGCCCGAAGGAGAAGTTCGCCCGGATGGGTTCCAGCGTGGTGACCGACAGTGCGACGATCCCGGCGGCCAGCCACCAGCTGCGGCCGGTGTCGACCTGGAGCCGGTCCAGCACGATCCACACCGACACCACCAGCAGCAGCAGGGTTACCGCGGTGATCGCCACGCTGGCCACCGGCAGTGACACCAGCGCCAGTGGGCTGAAAACGACCGCCGCCAGCGGGGGATAGGTGAACGGCAGGTCCAGGCCGCCGCGGGTGTGGAACATCGCCCCGTCGGCGTACAGCGGCCGGCCGTCGAGCCAGGCCCTCCCGCCCATGCGGTAGACGTCGACGTCGATCCGGTAGGGAAGGTGGCCGAACAACTGCCAGCAGGCACGGGCCACGGCGAGGACGATGAGCACCTGGACCACCCGCCAGACAACGCCTGTACGGGCGTCGCTGCCGGCCTTTGGAACGGCCTCCGAAGATTTGCTCATGTCCGAACCAGACTATCCGGGCGAAACACCGGGACGGGGATGCGCGTAAGTTTTCAACCCGTGCATTTAGACGTCCGCCTCGATTTCGTGGCACCCGGACGACTGCCGCTGATGTGGTGCCTGATCGCCTTCATCCTGACGTTCTTCATCACCCGCAGCATCACCCGCTACATCCGGGCGACCGCCGGCAGGACCGGGCCGCACAGGTGGTGGCAACCGCACAACATCGCCGGGAAGGGCGGTCTGCATATCCACCACGCCGTCTTCGGCGTCATCCTGGTTCTGGTCGCCGGCGTGGCCATGGTGACCATGGCGGCATCGGGAACCAACCACCAGTTCACCGCCGCCGGAATCGTGTTCGGTATCGGTGCGGCGCTGGTGCTCGACGAGTTCGCGCTGATCCTGCATCTGCAGGACGTCTACTGGACCGAGGACGGACGCACCTCCGTCGACGCAGTGTTCGTCGCGGTGGCCGTCGCCGGACTGTTGGTGATGGGCTTCAATCCGCTGTCGTTCTTCAACATCGGCATCTGGCGGGACGACACCTCCGTGCTCGCCCGGACCACCGTCATCGTCATGGCGCTGTTCTCGCTGGCGGTGGCCGTCGTCGTGCTGCTCAAAGGCAAGCTGTGGACCGGCCTGCTCGGGATGTTCATCCCGCCCCTGCTGTTCATCGGCGCGATCCGGCTGGCGCGCCCGCACGCGCCCTGGGCGCGCTGGTACTACCAGGACAAATCGCGGAAGATGCACCGCGCCATGGACCGTGAGCGCTATCTGCGCCGGCCGTTCGTGCAGGCCAACCTCTGGCTGCAACACGTCATCGCGGGCGAACCGCGCTTCCCGGCGCCGGAAGAGGTCGAAGCCACGCTGGACCGCGAGGTGCACGCGGCGCCGCCGCCGCACGCGCCCGACCAACCGGCCGGCCAGACAGCCAAGGCTGGGGGATAACGGCCCGTGCGGTACTTCTACGACACCGAATTCATCGACAACGGCCGCATCATCGACCTGATCTCGATCGGGGTGGTCGCCGAGGACGGCCGCGAGTTCTACGCGGTCTCCACCGAGTTCGACCCCGAGTCGGCCGGCCGCTGGGTGCGTCACAACGTGCTGCCCAAGCTGCCCTCGCCGGCATCGCAGGTGTGGTGCTCCCGCCGGGAGATCCGGGAGGGGCTCGAGGACTTCTTCGGGATCGACGGTGACGAGCCCATCGAACTGTGGGCCTGGGTCGGCGCCTACGACCACGTCGCGCTGTGCCAACTCTGGGGCCCGATGACCAGCCTGCCGCCGCAGATCCCGCGGTTCACCCGGGAACTGCGCCAGGTGTGGGAGGACCTGGGTTCCCCGCGGATGCCCCCGCGTCCGCACGACACCCACGACGCCCTTGTCGACGCCCGGCACAACCTGCGCCGGTATCTGCTGATGGCCGGGCAGCCCGACCCGGGTCCTTAGCCCTGGTAGCCGAGGTTTCGGGGTGGCTCCGGGCTGGTTAAAGGGCCGGCCGGGCCCGGTTACCATGGACGGGTGAACTGGACCGTTGACGTACCGATCGAGCAGCTGCCGTCGTTGCCGCCGCTGCCGGCCGACCTTCGCGCCCGGCTCGATGAGGCGCTGGCCAAGCCGGCCACTCAGCAGCCCAGCTGGGACGCCGAGCAGGCCAGGGCGATGCGCAAGGTCCTGGAGAGCGTGCCGCCGATCACGGTGGCCTCCGAGATCGAGCGGTTGTCGCAGCAACTGGAGCAGGTGGCGCGCGGCGAGGCGTTCATGCTGCAGGGCGGCGACTGCGCCGAGACCTTCGCCGACAACACCGAACCGCACATCCGCGCCAACATTCGCACGCTGCTGCAGATGGCCGTGGTGCTCACCTACGGCGCCAGCCTGCCGGTGGTGAAGGTCGCCCGGATTGCCGGCCAGTACGCCAAGCCGCGCTCGGCCGACGTCGACGCGCTGGGCCTGAAGTCTTACCGCGGCGACATGGTCAACGGCTTCGCCGCGGACGCGGCGGTGCGGGACCATGACCCGTCCCGGCTGGTGCGGGCCTACGCCAATGCCAGCGCCGCGATGAATCTGGTTCGCGCGCTGACCTCGTCCGGTCTGGCCTCGCTGCACCTGGTGCACGACTGGAACCGTGAGTTCGTCCGGACCTCGCCGGCCGGCGCCCGTTACGAGACCCTGGCCGCCGAGATCGACCGCGGCATGAAGTTCATGAGCGCCTGCGGCGTCAACGACCGCAACCTCGACACCGCGGACATCTACGCCAGCCACGAGGCGCTGGTGCTCGACTACGAGCGGGCCATGCTGCGGCTGTCCGACGAGTTCGGCGAGCCGCGGCTCTACGACCTGTCGGCGCATTACGTCTGGATCGGGGAGCGCACCCGCCAGCTCGACGGCGCCCACATCGCCTTCGCCGAGGTCATCGCCAATCCGATCGGGGTCAAGATCGGCCCGACGACGACCCCGGAAATGGCCGTCGAATACGTCGAGCGGCTCGACCCGAAGAACAAGCCGGGCCGGCTCACCCTGGTCAGCCGGATGGGCAATCACAAGGTGCGCGATCTGCTGCCGCCGATCATCGAGAAGGTGCAGGCCTCCGGTCACCAGGTGATCTGGCAGTGCGACCCGATGCACGGCAACACCCATGAATCCTCGACCGGCTACAAGACCCGGCACTTCGACCGCATCGTCGACGAGGTGCAGGGTTTCTTCGAGGTGCATCGTTCGCTGGGCACCCACCCCGGTGGCATTCACATCGAGCTCACCGGCGAGAACGTCACCGAGTGCCTCGGTGGCGCGCAGGACATCTCCGACAACGACCTGGCCGGCCGCTATGAGACCGCGTGCGACCCGCGGCTCAACACTCAGCAGAGCCTGGAGCTGGCGTTCCTGGTCGCGGAGATGCTGCGCGACTGATTCCTCACTCAGCGCGGGGGGAGTATCCCGTTGAGATTCAGTCCGACGGTCCACGCGGCAATGGCGACCAGGCCCGTCAGTACCAGCACGGTCAGTACCCAGAACACCACGGCCCGCCGGGATCGTTGCCGTGCCCAGATGAATTCGTCGAGGTCGATACCGGCGAATTGCCTTGGGGTGAAATCGCTTTCGTCTTCGCTGTCGTATACGGACTCGAATGCCGACTCGTCGTCGGGCTCAGCCGTTGACTCCTCTACGACGGGGAATCCGGTCGCCGGGGTGAACTGACGGGTCGGGTGCGGCACACCCGCGGCGGGCCGCCCGGACGGTGGCACCTGTTCGGTGCGCTGCCGAAGATTGACCGTCGCCGCCGCGTGCTGGGCGGAATTGCGCGGTGCGGGCACCCGGAACGGTGGCAGCGCAAGCGCTTCGGCGATCGCCGCCAATTCGGCGCCCATCTCCGAAGCGTCGGCGAAGCGCGCCTCGGGATCGCGGTGGGTAGCCCGGGCGATGAACGCATCGAGTTCGGCGGGCACGCCCGCGATCACCGAGCTGGGCGCAGGCACATCGCGGTCCAGCCGCTGATTCGCCACGACCAGTGCACTGTCTCCCTTGAACGGCACTGTCCCGGTGAGCAATTCGAATGCCATGATGCCCGCGGAGTAGACGTCGCTACGCGGCCCGGTCTCGGTTCCGGTGACCTGCTCGGGGGAGAGGTAGGCGGCGGTGCCCAGGATCACGCTGGTGGAGGTGATCCCGGCTTCGGCCATCGCCCGCACCAGCCCGAAGTCGACCAGCTTCACCTCGCCGCCATCGGAGATCAGCACGTTCTCCGGCTTGACGTCGCGATGCACCAGTCCGGCCCGGTGCGCTACGCCCAGGCCGCTGAGCACCGGGCGCAGAACGGCCGCCATCGCGTGCGGCGGCATCGGTCCGCGCTCGCGCAACAACTCGCGCAGGGTGCCACCCTCGACGAGCTCCATCACCAGGAACGGGTGGGCGGCGTCGTTGCCCTGGTCGTAGATGGCGACCAGGCCGGGGTCCTTCAGCCGCGCGATCGCCCGGGCTTCCCGCTGGAATCGGGCCAGGAACTGGTGATCGCCGGCATACCGGGCCGCCATCACCTTCAGCGCGACCGGCCGGTCCAACCGGACGTCGAGGCCGCGGTACACCGTCGACATCCCGCCGGTGGCGATCGGGTTCTCCACGCGGTACCTGCCGTCGAGCAGGGCTCCGACGAGCGGGTCCGGCGTCACCGCCACATCTTAAGCGGCGAGCCCCGCCAGGCCGCGGTTCCAAACCGCGCCGCGGTTCTAGAATGGGCGCCGTGAGCAGCATTCCCGCCGGTGATGACGTCCTGGACCCTGACGAGCCGCTCTACGACCTGCCCGCGGTGGCGGAGTTGTTGCGGGTGCCGGTCACCAAAATCCATCAGTATCTGCGCGAGGGACATCTCGTCGCGGTGCGCCGCAACGGCATCCCGATGGTTCCGCAGATCTTCTTCAGCCCGACCGGCAACGGCCGTGCCGAGGTCGTCAAACCACTGGCCGGCCTGTTGGCCGTGCTGAAGGACGGCGGATACCGCGACACCGAGATCCTGCGCTGGCTGTTCACCCCGGACTCGTCGCTCACCCTGACCCGCGACGGCGTCAAGGGAGAGATCCCCAATGCCCGACCGGCCGACGCCCTGCACGCCCATCAGGCGCGTGAGGTGCTGCGCCGGGCCCAGGCGATGGCTTACTGAACCGGGCTCTACTGAACTGGGCCCGACTGAACCGCGCCCTTCTGAACTGGGGCGGGATCGCGGCGCAGCGAGTTCCACGCCGCCACCGCGCATGCGGTGGCCAACGCCACGTGCAGCCACGAATACATCCCGTGTGAGCCGTCGGGTTTGAAGATCACCATGATCCACGTCGAGAATCCGGCGATCAGCGCGATCGCCGCCCGCGACTGGGCCAGCGCGGAGACGATGGCCAGCGGCCAGGTGTAGTACCAGGGCAGTGCCGCCGGAACGAACAGCACCACCACCGCCATCGCGCACGCGATACCGGTCAGTGCTTCCCGGTCGGTATGACGAAACCGCCACCACAGCAAGGGAAGTGACACCAGGATCACCACGATCCCGGCGATCCGGGTGAACTCCAGCACGGCGTAGAAGTTGACCGGCATGAACAGCCCGCCGATCACGTTGGCGATGTTGGCCAGTGCGGTGGGGATGGTCAGCCAGTTGATGATCTTGACCGAGCCTGCCAGTGCGGTCAGCCAGCCGAGGCCGACCCCGGCGAGCCAGGAGAGCACCGCGAACACCGCCACGAAGATCGCCAGCGAGGTGACCGAGGCGATCAGGAAGGCCCGGGCCCGGCGGCCGGGGAGGTGCCGCATCCAGACCCAGACCATGAACGGCAGTGCCAGGACGGCGGTGGCCTTGACCGCCACCGCCACCGCGATCAGCGTGACGCCGAGCATGTGACGGCCCGAGAACGTCAGCGCGATGCCGGCCATCATCAGACCGACCATCAGCATCTCGTTGTGCACGCCGCCCATCAGGTGGACGATCACCAACGGGTTGAGCACGCAGATCCACAACGCCAGTGCGCCGTCGGCGCCGACGTGCCGGGCGACCCGCGGGGCCGCCCAGATCAGCAGGGCCAGCCCCGGCAGCATGCACAACCGCAGCAACATGGTGCCGGCGATGACGTGGTCACCGACGACCAGGGTGACGAACTTGGCGACCAGGATGAACGCCGGCCCGTAGGGCGCGGTCGTGGTGGTCCAGATCGAACTCACGTTGTCCAGCAAGGCATTCGGGTTCTCGATCGGCGCCACCACGTAGGGATCGAAGCCGTCCCGCAGCAGCGCCCCCTGAGCCAGGTAGGAGTAGGTGTCCCGGCTGAAAAGGGGCACGCTCAACAGCAGCGGGGCCAGCCAGAACCCGGTGGTGGCGAGCATCGTGTACTCGCTGACCCGCTCGGACCCCAGTGTCTGCCGTCTCAGCGCGCGACGTCCCAACCACAGCCAGGCGGTCACCATCAGGGCCACGCCCATCCACAGCACCAGCGAGGAGACCACCAGCCCGTGGCCGAACCGCAGCCAGGACAGGTGCAGGGACTCCAGTAGCGGGTCGTGCTGACGGGTGCTGCCCGCGCCGAGTCCGCCGAGCGCGATCAGCGTTGCGCCGACGAAGCCCAGCAGGGCGGGCCGCCCGTCGTCGGCGCGGGCGAAAGCCGCCAGCCGGGTCAGCATCCGCTTTACGCGGACCGGTTGGCGGCGAGGCCGACCAGCTCGGTGAGGCCCGCCTTGGCCGGCGCGTTGATGGGGGCGTCCGTCAAGGTGCTCAGCGCACGCCGGCTCAGCGTCTCGATGTGCTCCTCGACGGCGGCGAGGGCGCCCACCGACTCGATGGCAGAACACAATTCGCGCACCTGTGCCTCGGTCAGATCGGTGCCGATCGAGGACCGCAGCAGCTCCGCGGCTGCCGGGTCGGAGGCATCTGCGCGTTCGACCGCCTCGGCGAGCAGCACGGTCCGTTTACCCGAACGCAGGTCGTCGCCGGACGGCTTACCGGTGACCGCCGGATCGCCGAACACCCCGAGCACGTCGTCGCGCAACTGGAAGGCCACGCCGAGGTCGGTGCCGAGGTCGTGGAAGATCCGCTGAACATCGGGGCGATCGGCGGCGGCGGCCGCACCCATCTGCAACGGACGCGACACCGTGTAGGACGCGGTCTTGAAGGTGTTGACGTTCATCGCCGAAGCGATGGAGTGTTCGCCTCGGGACTCGGCCACGATGTCGAGGTACTGGCCGCCGAGCACCTCGGTGCGGATGTCCGACCAGACCCGCTGGACGCGACGGCGGCCGTCATCGGGCAGGGGAGCCGCGGCGACAATGTCGTCGGCCCACACCAGCGACAGATCGCCGAGCAGGATCGCCGCCGAGCGGCCGAACTGCTCCGCCGATCCGCGCCAGCCGCGGCCGCGGTGCAGATCCGTGAAGTGCACGTGTGCGGTCGGCATGCCGCGGCGGGTGTCCGAGTCGTCGATGACGTCGTCGTGCACCAGGGCGCACGCGTGCAGCATCTCCAGTGCGGCGAACAGCAGCATGGTCTCGTCGGTCACCGGATCGGCCGGCCCCGGCGTCACCGCGCGGTAGCCCCAGTAGGCGAATGCCGGCCGCATCCGCTTACCGCCGCGCAACACGAACTCCTCGAGTGCGGCGATCAGGCCGTCGTAGTCGTCGCCGATGTAGGCCGATTCGGCGCGGCGTTGCGCGAGGTAGCCCCGCAGTTGTTCGGTGACGGCGCCGCCCAGTTGGGCCGCAGTCGGCGCAGTTGCCTCGGTACTCAGCGCGGTGCTCCCTCGTCGGAATGGTCGCGCCAGGCCAGATAGCCGATCAGCCCGGCGACCAGGAAGGCCGCCACGATCAGCCAGATCGCGGCGTTGCGGAACGAGCGGGTGCTCGGATCTGTGTACCGCGACTGCGCGCTCATGGTGCTGACCGTTCCCGGCTTCAGTTTCCACTCAACGGAATTCGCGTCGATGCGATCGCCGTTGGTGGATGTCACCTCGCCGGGAAACGATGCTGTGAGCACCACATCGGCGTCGGGATCGCTGAGGTTGGTCAGATCGACGCGGCCCTCCAGGATCACCAGGTTGCCGGCACGGCGAAGCGAGATGTCGACGCCGTTGGCGTCCCGGCTCAGCCCGGCGAGTTGAGGCACCTCGGCGAAGGTCAGATCGGAGAAGGTCGCCTGCGAACCGACATAGCCGTCGGACTTGTACGGCGACACCGCGAGCTTCTGGCTGAACGACATGTTCTCGTCGAACTGCGGTCCCTGATCTTTGTCATCCCGCGGTTTGACGAGTGCGGTGATCTCGCCGGATACCTTGTCGTTGTCGGAGACCGTGATCGTGGTGTGCACCTTGAGACACCCCGCCATCAGTGGCATCACCAGCAGCAGCAACAGGGCCACCGTGGGCCTACGCAGGCGCTGCCGCTGGAATCGCACGAGGGTCATCGTGCCAGAACCCGGCTACAGCGGGAGTCTTCGACCCAGGATGGCGAACGCCCGGGGGTCGCCGGCGAAGTGATAGCCCCGGATGACGTCGGTGAAGCCCAGCCGGCGGTACAACCGCCAGGCCCGGTTGCCCTCGTCGCTGGCCTCCGGCGTGGACAGCAGCACGTTGGCCTCCGTGCGGCCGGACAGCAGCCGCCGGGTCAGAGCCTCGCCGAGCCCGCGCCCCTGGGCGACGGGGTGGATGTGCAGCTCGGTGAGCTCGAAGTAGTCGCTCATCAACCGGCTGATCTCCTCGCGCGGCACGCCGACCCGCTGCAGTCCGTGCACCACCTGCTGCTGCCACCACTGATCGGGTGCGCCGCAGTACCCGTATGCCACACCGAGCAGGTGCGACCCGGCCAGCTGCTGGTCGGTCGGCCAGTTCTGGGCGCCGTCGGCCTCGACGGCCGCAACTGCGCGCCAGCCGGGCCGTTCGGAGTGTTCAAGCCACATCGATGCGCGTTGTTCCTCGGTACCGCGCGGATAGCGCATCGCATCGACGTAGACAGTCAGCGCCTCGGTGAGGCGCCGCCGCATGTCGTCGGGCGACAGGTCGATCAAAAAGGTGGCCAACGCCTCCGTCGCCCCCTTCTTGTTTTCTCGGCTGCCGTCGTCATCGCACCCAGCGTGGCTACCCGCCATGTGGTCACTCGCCATTATGGTGCCGGGCCGCCGGTCGACAGGTTCGGCACCACGATCGGGAAATCCTGGGCAAGGGAAATCGGGCCGATCAACAAATCAGGTGGTCAAACCGGGTGGTAGAAGCCACCGCCACCTCGTATCATTTGGGTATCCGCCCAGTGCCTCTCAGCTGGTCGGGTAGTGGCCATCGAACGTGGGTCCACTGAAACCTGGGACCACCGAACCGGCAAGGAGGGAAGAATGCCACTCTCCGATCATGAGCAGCGAATGCTCGATCAGATCGAGAGCGCTCTCTACGCCGAGGACCCCAAGTTCGCCTCGAGTGTGCGCGGCGGTCATCTCCGGACGCCGTCGACCCGCCGCCGACTGCAGGGCGTTGGGCTTTTCGTCGCCGGACTGGCCATGCTGGTCGCCGGGGTCGCGATCAAGGCGACCATGGTCGCGGGTTTCCCGGCGTTGTCCGTGCTGGGCTTCGTGGTGATGTTCGCCGGCGTCGTCTTCGCCGTCAGCGGTCCGCCGGCGCCGGGCACCCGGGAACGGAACGAGACCCCGGGCCGAACTCGCGCCCGCCGGGGTGGTGCCGCGGGCGGTTCGTTCACCAACCGCATGGAGGATCGCTTCCGGCGTCGCTTCGACGAGTAACGCCTGATCCGAAGGAGCACGGGGCAGCCGGTCGGCTGTCCCGTTTTTTTCTGCCCCATTTCCCCCCACCGCAGGTCGCCGGCCCTCAAACCGTGACCGATCGGTGACCCCAGCTGGCATTTCTGCTGATCGCCGGATCCCCGCGTGGGGGGCCGTTCCGGGAAGGCGCCCACAAAGTGGGGAAAACGGGCGATTTTTGGGCCATGTAGTGGAGCAAAGTGGGGGGATGTGGGGTATCGTGGCGCCTGATGGAGCGACCCCCGCTCCGGTGGAATTTGTTGGGTAGGGCGAAGGAGGTGGCCGGGCATGTTCCTCGGCACCTACACGCCCAGGTTGGACGACAAGGGGCGGCTGACATTGCCCGCGAAGTTCCGCGACGCGCTGGCAGGCGGGTTGATGGTCACCAAGAGTCAGGACCACAGCCTGGCGGTGTACCCGCGCGCCCAGTTCGAGGAGCTGGCCCGTCGCGCCGCGGCGACCTCGCGGAGCAATCCGGAGGCCCGTGCCTTCCTGCGCAACCTGGCGGCCGGCACCGACGAGCAGCATCCGGACTCCCAAGGCCGGATCACGTTGTCCGCCGACCACCGTCGCTACGCCAACCTCTCCAAGGACTGTGCGGTGATCGGGGCGGTGGACTTCCTGGAGATCTGGGACGCCCAGGCCTGGCAGGACTATCAGCAGACCCACGAAGAAAACTTCTCCGCGGCCAGCGATGAAGCACTCAGCGACATCATCTGAGCCGGCGGTGAAACCGCGCTCCCGTGCAGCGTGGCCTCTGTCCGAACCGACCCTGGCGTACTTCCCCGACGCCAGGTTCGTATCGGGCAGGGACCTCGATGCAGGGGTGATGCCGCCGCAGGGATCCGGAGGTTCGGTTGTGGACGCCCCCCAAGACCTCCCGGAGAGCCACGGTCACGTCCCGGTGCTACTCGAACGCTGTGTGGAGTTACTCGCCCCGGCGCTGACCCGGCATGCCCCGGACGGCTCCGGCGCGGTGCTGATCGACGCCACGCTGGGCGCCGGCGGACACTCTGAGCGGTTCCTCACCCAGTTTCCGGGACTGCGCCTGATCGGGCTCGATCGTGACCCCGATGCACTCGCGATCGCCGGGCGACGGCTCGAGCGGTTCGGCGACCGGGTGCAGCTGGTGCACACCCGTTACGACGGCATTGTCGATGCGCTGACTGAAACCGGTCTTCCTGCAACGGGTTCCGTCGACGGCGTGCTGTTCGACCTCGGCGTCTCCTCGATGCAACTCGACCGCCCCGAGCGGGGATTCTCCTACGCCCAGGACGCCCCGCTGGACATGCGGATGGACTCTGAAGCCAGCCTGACGGCGGCCGAGATCCTCAACACCTACGACCGTGGTGCGCTGACGGACATCCTGCGCCGGTTCGGCGAGGAGAAGTTCGCCTCCCGCATCGCCGGGTTCGTCGTCGAGCGCCGCGCACGCTCGCCACTGCAGCGCACCTCGGAGCTGGTGGAGATCATCTACGACGCGATCCCCATTCCGGCCCGCCGCACCGGTGGGCACCCGGCCAAGCGCACCTTCCAGGCGCTGCGGATCGCCGTCAACGCCGAACTCGAGTCGCTGTCTGCCGCGGTGCCGGCCGCGCTGGCCGCACTGCGGCCGGGTGGCCGCATCGTCGTGATGGCCTACCAGTCGCTGGAGGACCGGATCGTCAAGACCGCTTTCGCGGCGGCCACCGCATCCCGTTCACCCGAGGGTCTCCCGGTGGAGCTGCCCGGCTACGGCCCGGAGTTCACCGCGGTCACCCGCGGCGCCGAGCGGGCCGACGCCGACGAGATCGACCGTAATCCGCGCAGTGCACCGGTCCGGTTGCGAGCCATCGAACGGGAGGACATCCGATGAAGGTCGGCCGCAAGCCAGCCACCCCCGCCGTCGGCGGGCCGGTCCGCACTGCCGGTCCGGCACGCAATCGCCGCGCCCCCGAAGGCCCCGCCCGTGGCAACCGCCAGCGGGCCGGCACCCGGACCCGCCCGCAGGAGCCCCGCGGTGTGCGGCCGGGTCCGCAGACCATCCCGGCCGCGCGTCCGGTTGAGCGCCCCGGCCGGCCGAAGACCGCCACCCAGGCCAAGGCCCGGTCCAAGGCGCGGAAAGCCAAGGCCCCCAAAGTTGTTCGCACTCCGCTTCGCGAGCGGCTCCGTGACCAGCTGATCGCCCGGCTGGAGGGGGTGGATCTGCGTCCGCAGGTCCTGCTCGCCCGGGTCCCGTTCGTGGTGCTGATCATCGCCGCCCTGGGATTCGGTCTGGGCATCACGCTGTGGCTGTCCACCGACGCGGCGCAGCGGTCCTACCAACTCGGCAGTGCGCGCGCCCTCAACGATGCGCTGACCCAGCAGAAGGAAGCCCTGGAGCGCGATGTTCTGGAGGCGCAGTCGGCGCCCGCACTGGCCGACGCGGCCCGCAACCTGGGCATGATCCCGTCGCGGGACACCGCACACCTTATTCAGGACCCGACCGGCAACTGGATAGTCGTCGGCAAGCCCAAGCCCGCCGAGGGGGCGCCGCCGCCGCCGCTGAACACCAAGCTGCCCGACGAGAAGCCGCCGGCCCCGCCCGCGCCGGCACCCCCGGCCGCACCGTCGTCCAAGCCCGGCGTCCCGGCTGCCCCGGGTGCTTCTGTCGAGGTGCCCAAGCGGGTCGGCGCCACGGCTGGGACGGCCGGCGCCGAAGTGCCGGTGGTCCTTCCGCCGGCGCCGGGCACACAGCCTGCCGGGGGACCGCCCGTCGGGAACACGCAAATGGGCGGGCTGCAGCTGGTGCCGCTGCCCGGGCCGGTCGGCGACACGCTGGCGACCGCACCTCCCGCTCCGGCGGCCCCTGCCGCACCTACAGTGGCGGCTGTGCCGAATGTGGCTCCTGTTAACCCTATGACTCCTGTTAACCCTGTGATTCCTGTTTCGCCGCCCGTGACGGTCCTTCCCGTTCCCGGGGTGCCGTCGCAGTGAGCCGGTCCCAGGGGTCGCGCCCGCCCGCCAACCGGCGGGCCCGCGCGGGCAAGTTCCAGCCGGCCAGTCAGCCGGTTACCGCCGGGCAGGGCCGGACGGCCAATGCGCGGCGCACCCGGCCGATGACCGAATCCGATTCGGACACAGCCTCATTCGTCTACCGCTATCGGGTCGGCGGAATCATCATGGTGCTCGCACTCATCGTGGCCGGCGCCAAGCTGTTCAGCCTGCAGGTCCCGCAGGCGGCCGGCCTGCGCGCCCAGGCGGCCAGCCAGCTGAAGGTGACCGACGTCGAGAAGGCGGTGCGCGGCAACATCGTCGACCGCAACCTCGACAAGCTGGCCTACACCACCGAGGCGCGGGCGCTGACCTTCCAGCCCGCCAAGATCCGCAAGCAACTCGCCGAGGCAAAGCAGAAGTCGTCGGATGCCCCGGACCCCGATCAGCGGCTGAACGAGATCGCGAAGGCGGTCTCGGCAAAGCTCAACGGAACCCCCGACGTCGCGACCCTGCTCAAGAAGCTGCGTAGCAACGAGACCTTCGTCTACCTCGCCCGTGCGGTGGACCCCGCGATCGCCACGGCGATCACCAAGAAGTTTCCGGAGGTCGGCGCCGAACGCCAGGACCTGCGCCAGTACCCGGGCGGCTCGCTGGCCGCCAACGTGGTCGGCGGGATCGACTGGGACGGCCACGGGCTGCTCGGCCTGGAGGACTCGATGGACTCGGTGCTGGCCGGCACCGACGGGTCGATCACCTACGACCGTGGATCCGACGGCGTCGTGATCCCGGGCAGCTACCGCAATCAGCACGAGGCGGTCAACGGGTCGACCGTCCAGTTGACCATCGACGACGACATCCAGTTCTACGTCCAGCAGCAGGTGCAGTTGGCCAAGGACGTCTCCGGCGCCAAGGACGTCGAGGCGGTCGTGCTGGACGCCAAGACCGGCGAAGTGCTGGCGATGGCCAACGACAACACCTTCGATCCCAGCCAGGACATCGGCCGGCAGGGCGACAAGCAGACCGGCAACCTTCCGGTGTCCTCGCCGTTCGAACCCGGCTCGGTGAACAAGATCGTCACCGCCTCCTCGGCCATCGAGTTCGGCCTGTCCAACCCCGACGAGGTGCTGTCGGTGCCCGGCTCGATCAACATGGGCGGGGTCAACGTCCGCGACGCCTGGGGTCACGGCGTGGAGCCGTACACCACCACCGGCGTGTTCGGTAAGTCCTCGAACGTCGGCACCCTGATGCTCGCGCAGCGGGTCGGTCCGGAGCGGTTCTACGAGATGCTCGGCAAGTTCGGGCTGGGGCAGCGCACCGGCGTCGGGCTGCCGGGGGAGAGCGCGGGCATCGTCCCGCCGATCGACCAGTGGTCCGGCAGCACGTTCTCCAATCTCCCCATCGGGCAGGGCCTTTCGATGACCCTGCTGCAGATGGCCGGCATGTATCAGGCGATCGCCAACGACGGTCTGCGGATCCCGCCGCGGATCATCAAGTCCACCATCGCCGCCGACGGCACCCAGACCGACGAGAAGGCGCCCAACGGAATCCGGGTGGTCACCCCGGAGACCGCCCGCACCGTGCGCAACATGCTGCGCGCCGTCGTGCAGCGCGATCCCACCGGTGTCCAGCAGGGCACCGGACCGGCGGCCGCCGTGGACGGCTACCAGGTGGCCGGTAAGACCGGCACCGCCCAGCAGATCAACCCGGGCTGCGGCTGCTACTACGACGACGTCTACTGGATCACCTTCGCCGGGATGGCTCCGGTGGACGACCCGCGCTACGTCGTCGGAATCATGATGAACAACCCGCAGCGCAACGCCGACGGCACGCCGGGACACTCGGCGGCGCCACTGTTCCACAACATCGCCGGCTGGCTGTTGCAGCGGGAGAATGTGCCGCTCTCGCCCGAACTTCCGCCGCTCACGCTGCGCGCCGCCTGACGCTGTCAAACCCGTCCGATCGGTAGGGTGTCGGCGGTGACCAGTGTGCTGCGACCCCGCGCCACGCCAGGTCTGTCCCTGACCGACCTGGCAGCGAGAATCGGGGCCGTCGCCGCCGATGGCAGCACCATCCCGGACGTCCGGATCACCGGTGTCACGCTGCGCGCCCAGGACGCCGCCCCGGGGGATCTGTTCGCCGCACTTCCCGGTTCGACCGCGCACGGCGCGCAGTTCACGCCCGCGGCGATCGAGGGCGGTGCGGTGGCGGTGCTCACCGACGCCGACGGGGCCGCGGTCATCCACCGGTTGCTCGCCGATCCGGCGCCGCTGCCTGTGCTGGTCCATCCCTCACCCCGGGCGGTGCTCGGCGCTGCGGCGGCCGACGTCTACGGGCACCCCTCTGACCGGGTCGTCGTCCTCGGGGTGACCGGCACGTCGGGCAAGACCACCACCGCCCACCTGATCGAGGCCGGGCTGGCGGCAGCCGGGCGCACCCCCGGACTCATCGGCACCGTCGGGGTGCGGATCGCCGGGTCCGACGTGCCCAGCGCACTGACCACCCCGGAGGCGCCGGCCCTGCAGGCACTACTGGCCGTGATGGCCGAACGTGGCGTCGACACCGCGGTGATGGAGGTGTCCAGCCACGCCCTCGAACTCGGCCGGGTCGACGGGATCCGCTTCGCTGCAGGCGGATTCACCAACCTTTCCCGCGACCATCTCGACTTCCACCCGACGATGGAGGCCTACTTCGAGGCCAAAGCCCGGCTGTTCGATCCGGCCTCGCCGCGGCACGCGCGCATCGCGGTGGTGTGCATCGACGATGAGGCCGGTGCGGCGATGGCCGGGCGGGCCGGAAACGTCGTGACGGTCAGCGCCGAGGGCCGCCCGGCGGACTGGCGTGCCGAGGACGTCGTGGTCCTCGACTCCGGGCTGCAGGAGTTCACCGCGGTGGATCCCGCCGGTGTGCACCATCGGCTGCGCATCCCGCTGCCCGGCCGGTACAACGTCGCCAACGCGCTGCTGGCGCTGGCGATGCTCGACGCCGTCGGGGTCTCGCCCGAACAGGCGGCACCCGGGTTGCGCGGCGCTGCGGTGCCCGGCCGGCTCGAGGTCGTCGACCGGGGGCAGGACTTCCTCGCCGTCGTCGACTACGCGCACAAGCCGGGGGCGTTGCGCGCCGTGCTGGAGACCCTGCGCCTGGAGACCCTGCGCCGCCCCGGCGCCCGATTGGCTGTCGTGATCGGCGCGGGCGGCAACCGCGACACCGGCAAACGGGAGCCGATGGGGGCGGTCGCGGCCGAACTGGCCGACCTGGTGGTGGTGACCGACGACAACCCGCGCGATGAGGACCCGGCCGTCATCCGCGCGGCCATCATGGCCGGCGCCCGTCAGACGGATCGAGCCGAACTGGTCGAGATCGCCGATCGCGGGGCGGCGATCGGGTACGCCGTCGGCTGGGCACGCCGCGGCGACGTGGTGGTGATCGCCGGCAAGGGGCACGAGCGTGGTCAGACCGCCGCCGGGGTGACGCACCCGTTCGACGACCGCGAGGAACTGGCGCGCGCCCTCGAGGATCGGGGAGACCGATGATCGACCTGACCGTGGCCCGGATCGCCGAGATCGTCGGCGGCCGGCTGGACGGAGTCACCGCCGAAGAGGCGCAGAACCTGCACGTCACCGGCACCGTGGAGTTCGATTCGCGGGCGGTGACATCCGGCGGGCTGTTCCTGGCCCTGCCCGGGGCCCGGGCCGACGGTCACGACTTCGCCGCGCAGGCGGTGGCCGACGGGGCCGTGGCGGTGCTCGCCGCCCGCCCGGTCGGCGTGCCGGCCATCGTGGTGCCCCCGGTTGCCGCCCTCGACTCGCACGCCGCCGACCGGAAGGCGGGCGTGCTCGAGCACGACGCCGACGGATCGGGCGCCGCCGTGCTGGCCGCGCTGGCCAGACTCGCCGCCGCGGTGGCCGCCGAACTGGTGGCCGGCGGGTTACGGATCATCGGGATCACCGGTTCGTCGGGCAAGACCTCCACCAAGGACCTCATCGCCGCGGTCCTGCGACCCCTCGGCGACGTCGTCGCTCCACCCGGATCGTTCAACAACGAGCTGGGCCATCCCTGGACGGTGCTGCGCGCCACCGAGGACACCGACTTCCTGGTGCTGGAGATGTCGGCCCGGCACCCCGGCAATATCGCCGCGCTGGCCCGCATCGCCACCCCGTCGATCGCGGCGGTGCTCAACGTCGGCACCGCTCACCTCGGCGAGTTCGGCTCCCGCGAGGTGATCGCCCAGACGAAAGGTGAACTGGTCGAAGCACTTCCGGCCTCCGGTGTCGCGATTCTCAACGCCGACGACCCGATGGTCGCCGCGATGGCATCCAGGACCCGGGCCCGGGTGGTCAACGTCGGGCGCGGCAGGTCGGCACAGGTGCGGGCTGAGGACGTCACGCTCGACGAACTCGCCCGGCCCAGCTTCACCCTCGCCAGCGCGGCCGGGCGGGTGCCGGTCACCCTGGCGGTGCACGGCGAGCACCAGGTGAGCAATGCGCTGTGCGCGGCGGCGGTGGCGCTGGAGTGCGGCGCCACACCCGAGCAGGTGGCCGACGCGCTGGCCGGTGCCGGCCCGGCATCGCGGCACCGGATGGAAGTGCGCACCACCCCCGACGGGGTGACCGTCGTCAACGACGCCTACAACGCCAACCCCGACTCGATGCGGGCCGGGCTGCAGGCGCTGGCCGTGATGGCGGGTTCCGGCGATGACCGTCGCCGCACCTGGGCGGTGCTCGGCGAGATGGGTGAGCTGGGCGAGGACTCGATAACCGAACACGACCGCGTCGGGCGGCTGGCGGTGCGCTTAGATATCAGTCGGCTCGTCGTTGTCGGAACCGGGAGGCCTATGAGCGCCATGCATCAGGGGGCGGTCATGGAGGGATCCTGGGGTTCGGAGTCGGTCATGGTGCCCGACGCCGAATCGGCGCTGGAACTGCTGCGCGCCGAACTTCAGCCCGGTGACGTCGTCCTGGTGAAGGCGTCCAACGCGGCCGGACTCGGCGCCCTGGCCGAAGCGCTGGTGAATCCATGAGACTGATCCTGATCGCCGTCGGGCTGTCACTGGCGGTGTCGATCCTGCTGACCCCCACCCTGATCCGGCTGTTCACCCGGCAGGGCTTCGGGCAGGAGATCCGCGAGGACGGCCCACCCAGTCACCACACCAAGCGCGGCACCCCGTCGATGGGCGGGGTGGCCATCCTGGCCGGCATCTGGGCCGGATACTTCGGCACCCACGTCATCAGCATGGTGTTCGGCGGTGACGGCCCGTCGGCGTCGGGCCTGCTGGTGCTGGGTCTGGCCACCGCGCTGGGCGTGGTGGGTTTCCTCGACGACCTGATCAAGATCCGGCAGGCGCGCAACCTCGGGCTGAACAAGACCGCCAAGACCCTCGGCCAGATCGCCGCCGCCGTGCTGTTCGGCATCCTGGTGCTGCAGTTCCGAAACCCCGACGGGCTGACCCCGGGCAGCCCGCAACTGTCCTACGTCCGCGAGATCGCCACCGTCGCACTGCCGCCGGTGTTCTTCGTGCTCTTCGTCGTCGTCGTGGTCAACGCCTGGGGCAACGCGGTCAATTTCACCGATGGACTCGACGGACTGGCCGCCGGAAGCATGGCGATGGTCAGTGCCGCCTACGTGCTGATCACCTTCTGGCAGTTCCGCAACGCCTGCGCCACCGCGCCGGGCCTGGGCTGCTACAACGTCCGCGACCCGCTCGACCTGGCGGTCATCGCCGCCTCCACCGCGGGCGCCTGCATCGGGTTCCTCTGGTGGAACGCCGCCCCGGCCAAGATCTTCATGGGCGACACCGGCTCGCTGGCCCTGGGCGGCATCATCGCCGGGCTGTCGATCACCAGCCGCACCGAGGTCCTGGCCGTGGTGCTCGGCGCGCTGTTCGTCGCCGAGGTCACCTCGGTGGTGGTGCAGATCATCGCCTTCCGGTCCACCGGCCGCCGGGTGTTCCGGATGGCGCCCTTCCACCACCACTTCGAGCTGTCCGGCTGGGCCGAGACCACGGTGATCATCCGGTTCTGGCTACTCACCGCGATCGCCTGCGGACTGGGCGTGTCGCTGTTCTACAGCGAGTGGCTCGGCGCCATCGGTGATTAGGGCCATCGGTGACTAGGGCCATCGGTGACTTGGGGTCCCGGTGGCTGACGTGACCGACCTCTCGCCGCTGGCGTCCGGTGCCCGGGTCCTGGTGGCCGGCGCCCGGGTCACCGGCCGGGCGATCGTCGCCGCGCTGCAGCAGTGGGACGTCCGGATCGTCGTCTACGACGACGACGCCGGCGCGGCCATGGCTCTGGCCGATCAGGTATCGGGCGGCCATCTCGGTGAGTCCGACGCCGTCGCCGCGGCCGGCACCTTCGACCTGGTGGTGACCAGCCCCGGTTTTCCGCCGACCGCCCCGGTGCTGGCGGCCGCGGCCGCGGCCGGCGTGCCGATCTGGGGTGACGTGGAGTTGGCCTGGCGACTGGATCAGGCCGGCCATTACGGCCCGCCGCGGCGCTGGCTGGTGGTCACCGGAACCAACGGCAAGACCACCACCACCTCGATGCTCTACGACATGCTCGTCGCCTCGGGGGCGCGTGCGGTGTTGTGCGGCAACATCGGCGACCCGGTGCTCGACGTGCTGGACGAGCCGTCGGAACTGCTGGCCGTCGAGGTCTCCAGCTTCCAGCTGCACTGGGCGCCGTCACTGCGCCCGGACGCCGGGGTGGTGCTCAACGTGGCCGAAGACCACCTGGACTGGCACGGCGGGTTCGCCGGCTACGCCGAGGCCAAGGCCATCGCCCTGCACGGCCGGGTCGCGGTGGTGGGCCTGGACGACCCGGCCGCGGCGGCCCTGCTCCCCGCAGCGCAGGCGCCGGTGAAGGCGGGCTTCCGGCTCGGCGAGCCGGCCCCTGGTGAACTCGGAGTACGCGACGGCCATCTCGTCGACCACGCCTTCGCGGGTGATTTCGGGGGGGAGCTGGTCCTGGCCCCGGTCGACTCCATCCCGGTGGCCGGGCCGGTCGGTGTGCTCGACGCCCTGGCCGCCGCGGCCCTTGCCCGGGCGGTCGGAGTACCCGCCGAGGCCATCGCGGCGGCGTTGGCCGCCTTCCGGGTGGGCCGTCATCGCGCCGAAGCGGTGGGGGAGATCGACGGTGTGCGCTACGTCGACGACTCCAAGGCCACCAACCCGCACGCCGCGCAGGCCTCGATCCTGGCCTACCCGCGGGTGGTGTGGGTGGCCGGCGGCCTGCTCAAGGGCGCCTCGGTGGACGAGACCGTGGCCCGGATCGCCGACCGGCTGGCCGGGGTGGTCCTGATCGGCCGCGATCGTGTCGCCTTTGCCAAGGCGTTATCGCGACACGCGCCCGATGTCCCGGTCATCGAGGTCGTGACGGGTGAGGATGCTGGGATGCATGAGACTACCGAGGCAGGTGTGACTGCTGGGACTCAATTGGTGTCCGGACCCGGCCTCGGTCGGCAGGTGATGGACGCGGCCGTCGCCGCCGCGGCCCGTCTCGCGCGCCCCGGTGACACGGTGCTGCTGGCCCCGGCCGGAGCCTCGTTCGACCAGTTCACCAGCTATGCCGACCGTGGTGATGCGTTCGCCGCCGCGGTTGCCGACGCGGGCCGCTAGATGTCCGGGTTGACGGCCCGGTTCCGCCAGTGGTGGGGGCCCATGGGCCCAGCCGCCAAGGTAAGGGCCGCCACCGCCGCCGAGGATCCCGCGAGCACCGAGGCCGACGCACCCGCAGACGCGGTGGCCAAGGCGCCCAAGACGCCGAAGTTCAACCCGCAGAACAGGTTCGGTGCCTGGCTTTCCCGGCCCATGACCTCGTTCCATCTGATCATCTCGATCGCCGCGCTGCTCGTCACCCTCGGCCTGATCATGGTGCTGTCGGCCTCCGGTGTGCACTCCTATGACGAGGACGGCACCCCGTGGGCGATCTTCGGCCGCCAGTTGCTGTGGACCCTGGTCGGACTGTTCGGCTTCTGGGTCGCCATCCGGTTGCCGGTCCGGTTCATGCGCCGCACGGCGTTCACTGCGTTCGCCGTCACCATCGTGTTGCTGGTGCTGGTGCTGATTCCCGGGATCGGTCACGTCGCCAACGGCACCCGCGGCTGGTTCGTGTTCGGCGGCTTCTCCATGCAGCCCTCCGAACTGACCAAGATCGCCTTCGCGGTGTGGGGCGCGCATCTCCTGGCCGCCCGCCGGATGGAACGGGCCAGCCTCAAGGAGATGCTGGTGCCGTTGCTGCCTGCGGCGCTGCTGGCATTCACGCTCATCGTTTCGCAGCCGGACCTCGGCCAGACCGTGTCGCTGGGCATCATCCTGCTGGCGCTGCTGTGGTTCGCCGGATTGCCGCTGAAGGTATTCCTCAGTTCGCTGGGGGCGGCGATGGCCGCCGCAGCGGTGCTGGCCCTGACCGCGGGTTACCGCTCGGACCGGGTCAAGTCCTGGCTGGATCCGTCCGCTGACGCACAGGGCGCCGGCTATCAGGCCCGGCAGGCCAAGTTCGCACTGGCCAACGGTGGCGTCTTCGGTGACGGCCTGGGCCAGAGCACCGCGAAGTGGAACTACCTGCCCAACGCGCACAACGACTTCATCTTCGCCATCATCGGCGAGGAACTCGGCTTCGTCGGAGCCTTCGGTCTGCTGGCCCTGTTCGGCATGTTCGCCTACACCGGCATGCGGATCGCCCGGCGATCCGATGACCCGTTCCTGCGGCTGCTGACCGCCACGGCGGCCACCTGGGTGGTGGGCCAGGTGTTCATCAACGTCGGCTACGTGATCGGCCTGCTGCCGGTCACCGGCATCCAGCTTCCGCTGATCTCCGCCGGCGGAACCTCAACGGCGACAACGTTGTTCATGGTCGGTCTGATCGCGAACGCGGCCCGGCACGAGCCCGACGCGGTGGCTGCGCTGCGGGCCGGCCGTGACGACAAAGTCAACCGGTTACTGCGGCTGCCGCTGCCCGAGCCGTACCTGCCGAGCAAGGTGGATGCGGTCAAGGACCGGCTGCGTTCGCGGGCCGAGGCGAACAAGCCCGCCCGCGGCGGCAAGCCGGCCCGGGGCGCCCAGCCCGCCCGTGGCGCCAAAGCCGCCCGCCCGGCCCGCAACCCGGAGAAGCGTCCGGCCCGCAAGGCTGTGCCCGCACGCGAGCGGGTACCCGCCCGGGCGCAGGCCGGATCGGCGACCGGACGCAGGACCGGGGCGAACTCCGCGGCGAAAGCCGGGACAGGACGCCGGACCCCGGAGCGCTCAGGGCATCATGGAACTGCCTCTTCGCAGAGGCGTGCCGCCGCGGCGCAGGGCCAGGCGCAGCACGGGAACGCCGCAACACGGCGCTCCCGCACATTGGAAGGTCAGCGTTACGGGTGAGTTCTGGGGTCGACGGCGGATCGGGGCGCGTCGATAAGAACAGCACACGGCAGGGGACGCCGCGCCCGGACACGATCTCGGTCGTTCTCGCCGGCGGGGGCACCGCCGGCCACGTCGAGCCGGCGATGGCGGTGGCCGACGCCCTGACCGCGCTGCGGCCCGACATCCGCATCACCGCTCTCGGCACCGCCCGCGGACTGGAGACCAGCCTGGTCCCGGACCGCGGCTATCACCTGGAACTGGTCACCCCGGTGCCGTTGCCGCGCAAGCTCAACGCCGACCTGCTGCGGCTGCCCTGGCGGGTGCGCCGGTCGATCCGGGAGACCGCCGCCATCCTGGGCAAGGTCGACGCCGACGTGGTCGTCGGCTTCGGCGGATACGTCGCCGTCCCGGCCTACCTGGCCGCCCGCCGCCGGGGTGTGCCGGTGGTGGTGCACGAGGCCAACGCCCGGGCCGGGCTGGCCAACCGGCTCGGAGCCCGGCGCGCACGCCGGGTGCTGGCCGCGGTGCCGGACTCCGGGCTGGACCGGGCCGAGGTGGTGGGCATGCCCTTGCGGGCCTCGATCACCGCACTGGACAGGACTGCCCTGCGCGCCGAGGCGCGCGCACACTTCGGATTCGCCGAGGACGCCCGGGTTCTGCTGGTGTTCGGCGGATCCCAGGGAGCGGCCTCGATCAATCGCGCGGTGTCGGGCGCGGCAGCCGATCTCGCCGCCGCCGGCATCTCCGTGCTGCACGCCCACGGTCCGAAGAACACCCTGGAACTACCCGTCCCGGGTCCGGCCGATCCGCCCTACGTCGCGGTGCCCTACCTGACCCGGATGGACCTGGCCTACGCCGCCGCCGATCTGGCGATCTGCCGGTCCGGGGCGATGACGGTGGCCGAGGTCTCGGCGGTCGGACTGCCGGCGGTCTACGTGCCGCTGCCGATCGGCAACGGCGAACAACGCCTCAACGCACTGCCGGTGGTGGCGGCCGGCGGCGGCGTCGTGATCGACGACGCCGAACTGACGCCCGAGTTCGTCGGCGACGACGTGGTCCGGTTACTCACCGATGCGCCGCGACTGGCGGCGATGACGGCCGCGGCCGCCGAGGTCGGCCACCGCGACGCCGCCCGCCGGGTCGCCGAGGTGGTCCTTGAGGTCGCCGAAAAGGGGGCATCCCGATGAGCGGTGCGCGGCCGTTGCCGCCGGAACTGCAGCGGGTGCACATGGTCGGGATCGGCGGCGCCGGCATGTCCGGCATCGCGCGCATCCTGCTCGACCGTGGGGGACAGGTGTCGGGCTCCGATGCCAAGGAGTCCCGCGGTGTCGCGGCGCTGCGCGCCCGCGGTGCGGCGATCAGCATCGGCCACGACGCGGCCAACCTCGATCTGCTGCCCGGCGGTCCCACCGCCGTGATCACCACCCACGCCGCGATCCCCAAGACGAACCCCGAACTCGTCGAGGCCCACCGCCGCGGGATCCCGGTGATCCTGCGTCCGGCGGTGCTGGCCAAACTGATGGCGGGTCTGCGCACCCTGCTGGTCAGCGGCACCCACGGCAAGACCACCACCACGTCGATGTTGATCGTCGCGTTGCAGCACAGCGGTTTTGATCCCTCCTTCGCCGTCGGCGGCGACCTCGGCCAGGCCGGGACCAACGCCCATCACGGCAGCGGAGAGGTCTTCGTCGCCGAGGCCGACGAGAGCGACGGCTCCCTGTTGGAGTACACCCCGGACGTCGCCGTGGTGACCAACATCGAAGCCGACCATCTGGATTTCTTCGGCAGTCCGGAGGCCTACACCGAGGTGTTTGACAAGTTCGTCGAACGACTGGTGCCCGGGGGAGCGCTGGTGGTGTGTGTGGACGATCCGGGTGCGGCGGCCCTGGCGCAACGCACCGTGAACGTCAGCAACGACAAAGGAATTCGCGTGCTGCGCTACGGCAGCGCACCCGCGCAGGGCCTGGCCGCCGAGTTGGTCAGCTGGCAGCAGCAGGGCACCGGCGCGGTCGCCGACATTCACCTGGCCGGCGAGCCGCAACCGCGGACGATGCGGCTCTCGGTCCCCGGTCGGCACATGGCGCTCAACGCACTCGGCGCGGTGCTCGCCGCGGTGGACGCCGGCGCCCCGGTCGATGCGGTGCTGGACGGCCTGGCCGGCTTCGAGGGCGTGCGACGCCGCTTCGAACTCATCGGCACGGCGAACGGTGTCAGGGTGTTCGACGACTATGCCCATCACCCGACCGAGGTTCGTGCCGCCCTGACCGCGCTGCACGCGGTCGCAAGGCAGGACCACACCGGGCATCCGACGGTGACCGGAGCCCGCAGCATTGTGGTGTTCCAGCCGCACTTGTATTCGCGCACAAAGACTTTCGCGCATGAGTTCGCCGAGGCGCTGGAGATCGCCGACGAGGTGTTCGTGCTCGACGTCTATGCCGCCCGTGAGCAGCCACTGGCCGGCGTCAGCGGCGCCATGATCGCCGAGCGCATCGGTGTCCCGGTGCATTACGTCCCGGACTTCTCGGCGGTCGCCGCCCGGGTGGCCGCGGTGGCCCGGCCCGGTGACGTGGTGGTCACCATGGGCGCCGGCGACGTGACACTGCTGGGTCCGGAGATCATCGCTGCGGTCGAGTCCGCGGCCGGCGCATCGGGGAATCCGACGTGAGCGGCGAACCTCTGGATCCCGAGGATCTGGCTGAGGAAGCGCCAATCCTCGAGCGTGATGTCGATGCCGACGGCGAATTGGTCGGTGCTGCAGACGATTTGGCCGCTGCGGAAGACACTGCGGAATATCCGGACGCAGACGACTTTGCCGCAGACGACTTCGCCGAAGATGACTCTGCCGAAGCTGACCTTGCCTCAGCTGAATTGGGCCAGGACGAGCCGGCCCCAACGGACGATGAGACCGCCGATGCGGCAGAGCAGGCCGACGAGGCCGAAGAGGCCGATGACCTCGAGGGCCCGCGGATGCGCGCCCGCCGGGAACGAGCCGAGCGCCGGGAGGCCCAGCAGCGCGCGATGGCCATCGAGGAGGCACGCCGGGAGGCCAAGCGCCGGGTCGGCGGTCAGCTCAACGAGAAGGCGAAGCTGACCGACCGCACGGTGAAGGGCCTCAAGACGGTGGTCTGGGCGATCGTGCTGGCGGTGGCCAGCGTGGCGCTGGGCCTGGTGCTCTACTTCACCCCGGTGATGTCGGCCCGCTCGATCGTCGTCGTCGGCACCGGCGCGGTCACCCGTGAAGAGGTCGTCGACGCCGCCAAGGTCCAGCTCGGAACCCCGCTGCTGCAGATCAACACCGACGCGGTGGCCGACCGGGTGGCCGGCATCCGCCGGGTTGCCACAGCGCGGGTGCAGCGCGAGTACCCCTCGAGCCTGCGGATCACCATCGTCGAGCGGGTGCCGATCGTGGTGAAGGACTTCCCCGACGGCCCGCATCTCTATGACCGCGACGGGGTGGACTTCGCCACCGCGCCGCCCCCGCCCGGGCTGCCCTACATCGACGTCGACCATCCCGGGCCTACCGACCCGCCGACCAGGGCGGCGCTCGAGGTGATGACGGCATTGCGACCCGAAGTGGTGGCACAGGTCGGCCGGGTGGCCGCACCCTCGGTCGCGGCGATCACGCTGACCCTCAACGACGGGCGCACGGTGGTGTGGGGGACCACCGACCGCACCGAGGAGAAGGCGGAGAAACTGGCCGCCCTGCTGACCCAGCCGGGCCGGGTCTATGACGTGTCGAGCCCCGACCTCCCAACGGTCAAGTAGGCGCGTCAGCCAGCCGAGCGTGAAGTTGTCTTCACATTCGGCGGCGAGGGTGAAAGCAACTTCACTGTCGGCGGGCTGGTGCGGGCTGCGGCGGGCAGCCGGGGCGCCGGCGGAAAATCAGCGCGACACGCCAGCGCGCCTCCCCAATCCCGGGCACCCCGGTCATACGGTTCTGACCAAGCGCACAACTTGACATAACTCTAAGCCTGAGGTTGAGGTTGAGGGTTTAGCAGGGGAAACGCCGACGCTCGCCCAAGGTTCAGGTCCCACCACCGGAGGAAAATCGCGATGACCCCACCGCACAACTACCTCGCCGTCATCAAGGTCGTTGGAATCGGCGGCGGCGGCGTGAACGCCGTCAACCGGATGATCGAACAGGGACTCAAGGGTGTTGAGTTCATCGCCATCAACACCGACGCCCAGGCGCTGCTGATGAGCGACGCCGACGTCAAGCTCGACGTCGGCCGTGACTCCACCCGCGGTCTCGGCGCCGGCGCCGACCCGGAGGTCGGTCGCAAGGCCGCCGAGGACGCCAAGGACGAGATCGAGGAACTGCTGCGCGGCGCCGACATGGTGTTCGTCACCGCCGGCGAGGGCGGCGGCACCGGCACCGGCGGCGCTCCGGTGGTGGCCAACATCGCCCGCAAGCTGGGTGCGCTGACCGTCGGCGTGGTGACCCGGCCGTTCTCCTTCGAGGGCAAGCGCCGTTCGGGCCAGGCCGAGAACGGCATCGGTGCGCTGCGGGAGAGCTGCGACACCCTGATCGTCATCCCCAACGACCGCCTGCTGCAGATGGGCGACGTCAACGTCTCGCTGATGGACGCCTTCCGCAGCGCCGATGAGGTGCTCCTCAACGGTGTGCAGGGCATCACCGACCTGATCACCACCCCCGGCCTGATCAACGTCGACTTCGCCGACGTCAAGGGCATCATGAGCGGAGCGGGCACGGCCCTGATGGGCATCGGCTCCTCCCGCGGAGACGGCCGTGCGCAGAAGGCCGCCGAGATGGCCATCAACTCGCCGCTGCTGGAGGCCTCGATGGAAGGCGCCCAGGGCGTGTTGATGTCGATCGCCGGCGGCAGCGATCTGGGTCTGTTCGAGATCAACGAGGCGGCCTCGCTGGTGCAGGAGTCCGCTCACCCGGATGCCAACATCATCTTCGGCACCGTGATCGACGACTCGCTCGGCGACGAGGTGCGCGTCACCGTCATCGCCGCCGGCTTCGACGCCAACGGCGCCAGCCGCAAGCCGATCATCATCGGCGACACCGCCAAGGTGGTCGCCGCGGCCCAGACCGGATCGTCGATCGCCTCCGGTTCGGCCGGCGAGGTCAAGTCCTCGCTGTTCGAGCCGATCGAGTCGATGGAGCCGGTGAAGGTTCCGGCCCACACCAACGGCTCCACTCCGTTCGGCGATGACGACGACGACGTCGACGTCCCGCCGTTCATGCGGCACTGAGCCGGCAAACGAGCCGGCAACCAGCCCACGAATGTGACCGTGCGAATCCGCCGGGTCACCACAACTCGGGCCGGCGGAGCGTCCGCGCCGCCGTTCGCCAGCTTCAACCTCGGCGATCACGTCGGCGATGACCCCGCCGCAGTGGCCGCCAACCGGGCCAGGCTGGCCTCGTCGATCGGTCTGCCCGACGATCGCGTGGTCTGGATGAACCAGGTCCACGGTGATCACGTCGAACTCGTCGAAGGCCCCCGTGCCCCTTTCGCGGGGGCCTTCGACAACACCGACGCCCTGGTCACCACGACGCCGCGGCTTGCGCTGGCCGTGGTGACCGCGGACTGTGTGCCGGTGCTGATGGCCGACGACCGGGCCGGGGTGATCGGCGCCGCACACGCCGGACGGGTCGGGGCGGCCAAGGGCATCGCGCTGCGCACCCTGGAGGCCATGGTCGCCGCGGGCGCCCGGGTCGAGGACGTTGCGGTTCTGCTCGGTCCGGCGGTCAGCGGACCGAACTACGAAGTCCCCGAGGAGATGGCCGCCGAGGTCGAAGCGGCGCTGCCCGGAAGTCGGACGACGACTCCGCGCGGAACGCCTGCGCTCGACCTCCGTGCCGGGTTGGCCCGCCAGCTGGCAGCGGTCGGAGTGCGCGAGATCAGCATCGACCCCCGGTGCACCGTCGAGGACACCGCGCTGTTCAGCCACCGGCGTGATGCGCCGACCGGCCGGCTGGCGTCATTGGTGTGGATCGAATGAACGTCTCCACTGATCGGCTGGCTGAACTCACTGCCGCACTGGCGACGATGCGGGTGCGACTGGCGCGTGCGGCCGAGGCGGCGGGGCGCAGGAGCGAGGAGATCAAGCTGCTGCCGGTGACCAAGTTCTTCCCGGCCACCGACGTGGCCATCCTCTGGAGACTGGGCTGCCGCGGGTTCGGCGAGTCCCGTTCCCAGGAGGCTGTTGCCAAGATCGCCGAGTTCAACACGATCATCGACCCGTCCCCCGATGACCGGCCGGTCAACTGGCACATGGTCGGCCGACTGCAGCGCAACAAGGCGAAAAACGTTGCCGCATGGGCGGATACCGTGCATTCGGTCAGCACACCGAAGGTGATCGCAGCGCTCAGTGAGGCGGTCGGCGAGGCGCTGGCCGAGGGCAGGCGCAGCCGGCCGGTGCGGGCGTTCGTCCAGATCAGCCTCGACGGCGACACCGAACGCGGGGGAGTGGACATCGGCGACCCGGCTGCCGTCGACCGGATCTGCGCGCTGGTCGCCGACGCCGACGGTCTGGAACTGGTCGGGCTGATGGCCGTTGCGCCACTGGGTGCGGATCCGGATGCGGCGTTCGCCGCATTGGCCGAGGAGCGAAGCCGGGTCATGCGTGACCATCCCGGCGCGAGGGAACTGTCGGCGGGGATGTCTGGAGACCTCGAAGCAGCGGTGCGACACGGTTCGACCTGTGTGCGTGTCGGTACTGCGCTTATGGGCAAACGTCCTTTAACGTCTCCATAAATCTTCACTTCAGTCACATCTTCATCACAGGCACCGAAGTTCAGCTCCAGAAGGGTCACGCGGATGAGCACTCTGCACAAGGTCAAGGCGTACTTCGGCATGGCGCCGATCGATGACTATGAGGACGAGTACTACGAGGACGACCGCGACGCCGGCGGCCGCGGCCGCCGGCGGGCCGATCGCTTCGTCGAGGACGACTACGACCGTGGTGGCCGTTACGAGGACGACCCGCGGATGGGTCACGACTACGACGAGCGCGACGCCGACTACGCGCCGACCGGAGGCTTCCGCACCGCCGGCTACGGCGACGATCGTTTCCGCCCCCGCGAGTTCGACTCCCGCCCGTCCTCGCGCTACGCCCCGTTGCGCGGTTCGACCCGCGGCGCGCTGGCGATGGACCCGCGCCGGATGGCGATGCTCTTCGAAGAGGGCAGCCCGCTGTCGAAGATCACCACGCTGCGCCCGAAGGACTACAGCGAGGCCCGCACCATCGGCGAGCGTTTCCGCGACGGCCAGCCGGTGATCATGGACCTGGTTTCGATGGACAACGCCGACGCCAAGCGTCTGGTCGACTTCGCCGCCGGCCTGGCCTTCGCCCTGCGCGGGTCGTTCGACAAGGTCGCCACCAAGGTCTTCCTGCTGGCTCCGGCCGATGTCGACGTCAGCGCCGAGGAGCGCCGCCGGATCGCCGAGGCCGGTTTCTACAGCTACCAGTAGGCTGGCGGGCGTCGCATCGGGCGGCGTGTCATTTTCTTCGAGTCAGGGACCGGCTTCAACTTGTCGCAGTTCTTATATCTCGTCGGCTTCGCACTGTTCCTGTTCTGGTTGCTGCTGATCGCGCGGATCGTCATTGAGTTCATCCGCTCGTTCAGCCGGGACTGGCACCCGCGCGGGATCACCGTGGTGATCCTCGAGACGATCATGACGCTGACGGATCCGCCGGTGAAGCTGTTGCGGCGGATAATCCCGCAGCTCACCATCGGTGCAGTGCGACTCGACTTCTCCATCATGGTGCTGCTGCTGCTGGCCTTCATCGGCATGAATGCGGCATGGCAGGCGGCCGCGGGCGCAGCGCTCTAATCCGGCAATTCGGTCGGAATATCCGGCTCGGGTGCAACCGGCGGGTCTGGTGTGACAGGATGGACGCCAGTTACGGAACGCACCGGTGAACGTCCGGAGCGTTCTACACTCACAATTCGAGTTTTTCCACAGTTTCTGGGAGGGGCACACGATGCCATTGACACCGGCCGACGTGCACAATGTTGCCTTCAGCAAGCCGCCGATCGGCAAGCGTGGCTACAACGAAGACGAAGTCGACGCCTTCCTGGATCTGATCGAGACCGAGTTGTCGCGGCTCATCGAGGAGAACGCCGACCTGCGTCAGCGGGTGAGCGAACTCGACTCCGAGCTCGCCGGGGCCCGGTCCGGATCGGGCCAGGCTGAGGTCATCCCGTTCCGCGCGCCCGAGCCCGCCGTGGCCGTGGTGGCCGAAGAGCCCAACACCGCCTTCAACGAGGAGCAGGCCGGCAAGGCCGCCCGCGTGCTGAGCCTGGCCCAGGACACCGCCGACCGGTTGACGTCGTCGGCCCGTGCAGAGGCGGCCGAACTGGTCGCCAACGCCCAGGCCAACGCCGAGCAGATCGTCACCGACGCCCGCAACCTGGCCGAGTCCACGGTCACCGAGGCCCGCGAGCGCGCCGATGCGATGCTCGCCGACGCACAGAGCCGCTCGGAGACCCAGCTGCGGACGGCCCAGGACCGGGCCGAGTTCCTGCAGTCCGACGCCGAGCGCAAGCACTCCGAGGTGATGACTGCGATCAACCAGCAGCGCACCGTGCTGGAGGGCCGCCTCGAGCAGTTGCGCACCTTCGAGCGCGAGTACCGCACCCGTTTGAAGACTTACCTGGAGTCCCAGCTCGAGGAGTTGGGCCAGCGCGGCTCGGCCGCTCCGGCCGACTCCGGGGATGCCGGTTACAACTGATCCGAGGTAGCGGCACCCACCCGGGTCCGCGGCAGGAGGCAGCCCGATGCTGATCGTTGCACTGGTGCTTGCGGTCATCGGGCTCGCCGCCCTGGTGACCGCAGTGGTGACCAGCAATGAGCTGATCGCCTGGGTGTGCATCGGCGCCAGTTCGCTGGGCGTGATCCTGCTCATCGTCGACGCCATCCGGGAACGGCAGGTCAAGCGGGCCACGCCGGCGGCAGCCGATGAGGGCGACGAGTTCGTCGAGACCGAGATCACCGACGGCGACGACGACCTGACCGACGGGGAGATCGCAGACCCGGAGATCGCAGACCGGGAGATCGCAGACCCGGACTTCGCCGCCGAGGACCACCCCGAGGAACTCGTCCACGACGAGCCCGACTACGACACCTACAGCGACGACGAGCCGGAATATCCGGAGGCCGCCGAGGAGTCCGCCCTGCACACCGTGCGCGACGTCGACGCCGAGGAAGCCGAGAAGTCGCAGGGCTAGTCCGGCGCAGCTGATCCGGTGAGGCACCATGGGTGTCATGGGCATCGAGTACGCGAGCGTCGTCAACCATCCGCTCGACGAGGTCTTCGCCTGGCATACCCGTCCGGGCGCGATGCGCCGGCTGGTCCCGCCCTGGCAGCCGATGACGGTGGTCAAGGAAACCGACTCCCTGGCTGATGGGCAGGCGATCCTCGGACTGCCGGGCGGCCTGCGCTGGATCGCCCAACACGACCCGGCCGGTTATGACCCGCCGCACCAGTTCGTCGACGTGCTCTCGTCCGACGGCCTGATGACGTGGCCGCCGCGGGTGATCGGCTGGTGGCGGCACACCCACCGCTATAGCGACGCCGGTGCAGGACCGAGGGGAGAGGGGGCCACCCGCGTCCACGACATCGTCGACACCACCGTGCCGGGTGCCGCGCTGCGCTCCACCTTCGCCTATCGGCACCGCCAACTTGCCGAGGACCTCGCCGCCCACGCTGACGCGGCCGGTGCCGGTCGTATGACCGTCGCCATCACCGGATCCGCCGGACTTGTCGGCACCGCGTTGTCGGCTTTCCTGTCCACCGGCGGTCACCGGGTGATCCGGCTGGTGCGCCGCGATCCGGCGGGCCCCGACGAAAGGCGTTGGGACCCTGAGCATCCCGCGGCCGATCTGTTCGGCGGCGTGGACGCCGTCGTGCATCTGGCAGGGGAGTCGATCGCCGGCCGGTTCACCGAATCGCACCGCCGGGCCATCCGCGACTCCCGCATCGAGCCGACCCGGCGACTGGCCGAAATAGCGGCCGCCGCCGGCCCGGGACTGCGTGCGTTCGTCAGCGCGTCGGCGATCGGGTACTACGGCTACGACTGCGGCGACATCGTTCTCGACGAGGACAGCCCGCGCGGCGACGGCTTCCTGGCCGACGTGGTGGCCGACTGGGAACAGGCCACCGCCCCGGCCGCCGCGGCCGGGTTGCGGGTGGTGCCGGTGCGCACCGGCATTGTGCAGGCCGCCGCCGGTGGCACCCTGAGACTGCTGCGCCCGCTGTTCGCGGCCGGACTCGGCGGCCGGTTGGGCGGCGGACGTCAGTGGCTGTCCTGGATCGGCATCGACGACCTCCTGGACGTCTACTACCGCGCTCTCTACGACGAACGGCTGACCGGGCCGGTCAACGCCGTCGCGCCGAATCCGGTGCGCAACAGCGACTACACCGCCGCCCTGGCCGGTGTCCTGCACCGGCCTGCTCTGCTGCCGGTTCCGTCGTTCGGGCCGCGGCTGTTGCTGGGCAGGCAGGGCGCGGTCGAACTCGCCGAGGCGAACCAGCGGGTCGCGCCGGCCAAGCTCACCGCACTCGGCCACCGGTTCCGCCAACCGGAGATCACCGACGCACTGGGCCATCAGCTCGGCCGCGATCCCGCGCCCGGTGTGTTGTGACCGGGTGTGCTGTGAGCGGGATCGTGTTCCGGAAATGACCTGCTGTCCACGCGGGGACGCCGCCGGTGGGGGACGATAGGGGCATGGGTTCCAACGATCCGGTGGTGATCGACGACATCGGCCACCTGATCGGCGAACTGCGCCGCCGCGGCTACCGGGTGGTGGGTCCGACCCTGCGGGATAGCGCCATCGTGCTGGACGAGATCGAGCAGGCCGCCGATCTGCCCGCCGGGTGGGGCGTCGACGTCGGGCCCGGCACCTACCGGCTGCGCGCCCGCACCGACCGTGCGGCATTCGGGCATTCCGCCGGTCCGCAGTCCTGGAAGCAGTTCCTGCACCCGCCGCGCCAAATGGTGTGGTCCTCCGACGGTGACGGCGAGCAGACCGGTCAGCCCGACAAGCCCTACGCGTTCCTCGGCGTTCGCGGCTGCGACCTGGCCGCGATCGGCGTGCTGGACCGGGTGCTGGCCGCCGCCGCACACCCCGACACCTCCTACACCGCCCGCCGTGACGGCGTCTTCATCGTCGGCGTCAACTGCACCGAACCGGGCGGGCTGTGCTTCTGCGCGTCGATGGGCACCGGCCCGGCCTGCGGTCCGGGCTACGACCTGTCCCTGACCGAACTGGTCGACGGTGACGCCGTCAGCTATCTGGCGGAGCCCGGCAGCCCGGCCGGCGCCGACGTACTGAGCGCCGTCGCACACCGGGCCGCCGAACCGGAGGAACGCCGCGCGGCACTGACCGCCGTCGTCGAGGCCGCTGCGAAGATGGGCCGGGCGATGCCGCCGGGAGATCTGCGGCAGTTGCTGATCGACTCCCGCGAGTCCCCGCACTGGCAGGACGTCGCCAACCGGTGCCTCACCTGCGGCAACTGCACGATGGTCTGCCCAACGTGCTTCTGCACCAGCACTTCTGAAGTCACCGACCTCACCGGTCAGCATGCGGAGCGCTGGATGGAATGGGCGTCCTGCTTCGAACTGGACTTCACCTTCGTCCACGAAGGGCCGGTCCGGAAGTCCGGCCCGTCGCGTTACCGGCACTGGCTGACCCACAAACTCAGCACCTGGCACGACCAGTTCGACATGTCCGGCTGCGTGGGCTGCGGACGCTGTATCGCGTGGTGTCCCACCGGAATTGACATCACCGAGGAGATGTCGGCGTTCGCCCGGGAGCAGGAGCATGACTGACGCGATGGCGCCGGTGCCGTACCGGGTGCGCTCGAAGGTGGTGGAGAACGCCGACTCGGTGACGCTGGTGCTGGAGCCGCTCGAGGTCACGTTGCCGAATCCACTGCCCGGCGAGTTCATGATGATGCACGCCTTCGGGGTCGGCGAGGTGGCGATCTCCACCAGTGGGATCTCTCCGGACGGCAACCTCACTCACACCATCCGGACGGTGGGTGCGGTCAGCGCCGCGCTGTGCGCCGCCGAACCGGGTTCGACGATCGGGATGCGCGGGCCGTTCGGGACCAGTTGGGGTCTGGCCGAGGCGGCCGGCCGGGATCTCGTCATCGTCGCCGGCGGCGTCGGTCTGGCGCCGCTGCGCCCGGTCCTCCTCGGCGCGCTCGCGCAGCGTGAGCGGTACGGGCGCGTGGTGCTCATCGCCGGGGCGCGTTCCCAGCGGGACTTCCTCTACGCCGCGGAACTGGCTGACTGGCAGGCGGATTCGCGACTGGAGGCGCACGTGACCGTCGACGTGCCGATCCAGGGTTGGCAGGGCGAGACCGGCTTCGTCACCGAGCCGTTGCGGAAGATGAACCTGCATCCATCTCGCACCACCGCGTTCCTGTGCGGGCCAGAGCCGATGATGCGCTTCGGTGCGCAGGCATTGCTGGCGAAGGGGATGGCCGAAAGTGACATCCGGGTCTCCCTGGAGCGGAACATGCAGTGCGGCATCGGATGGTGCGGGCACTGCCAGTTGGGCCCGTTGCTGCTGTGCCGGGACGGGCCGGTGGTGGGCTACGACGTGGCCCGACCGCTGCTGGAAGTCGAGGAGTTGTAGATGACGCCCACCCTTGCGGTGTGGAAGTTCGCTTCCTGCGACGGCTGCCAGCTGACCATCCTCGATTGCGAGGACGAACTGCTCACCCTCGCCGAGCAGGTGCAGATCGCGACCTTCGCCGAAGCCTCCAGCGCGATGGTCGGCGGACCCTATGACGTCTCCCTGGTCGAGGGTTCCATCACGACTCCGCACGACGAGGCGCGGATCCGCGAAATCCGTGCGCAGTCAGGCGTTCTGGTGGCCATCGGCGCCTGCGCCACCGCCGGTGGGATCCAGGCGCTGCGCAACTTCGCCGACGTCGCCGAGTACACCTCGGTGGTCTACGCCAACCCGCAGTACATCCAGACGCTGGCCACCTCAACGCCGGCCTCGGCGCATGTGACCGTCGACTACGAGCTGCGCGGCTGCCCGATCGACCGGAGCCAACTGCTCGAGACGCTGGCCGCACTGCTGGTCGGTCGCAAGCCGCGGCTGCCGGCGGCGACGGTGTGCACCGAGTGCAAACGATCCGGTGTCACCTGCGTGACGGTCGCCGAGGGCATCGCCTGCCTGGGCCCGGTCACCCACGCCGGCTGTGGCGCGCTGTGCCCACGCCATCACCGCGGCTGCTATGGCTGTTTCGGCCCGATGGCAACCCCGAACATGGGCGCGATGATCCCACTGCTGCACCGCGACGGGATGTCCGGCGACGACGTCGATCGCGTCTTCGACACCTTCAACGTCACCCAGTTCAGGACCGAACGGAATGGCCAATGACCGGCGAATCCACCCGCACACTGCGGGTCAGCGCGCTGACCCGGGTCGAGGGCGAGGGAGCGCTGAACGTCGAATTGCGGGACGGCGTGCCGGAAGTCGTCGAACTCAACATCTACGAGCCGCCACGGTTCTTCGAGGCGTTCCTGCGCGGCCGGGCCTACACCGAACCGCCCGACATCACCGCCCGCATCTGCGGCATCTGTCCGGTGGCCTATCAGACCAGTGCCTGCAACGCGATCGAGGACGCCTGCGGTGTCACGCTGCCGCCCGACCTCGTCGCGCTGCGCCGGTTGCTGTACTGCGGGGAGTGGATCCACAGCCACTCGCTGCACATGTACATGCTGCACGCCCCGGACTTCCTCGGCGCCCCCGACGTGATCACCCTGGCCCGCGATCACCGCGAGGCCGTCGAACGTGGCCTGGCGCTGAAGAAGACGGGCAACCGGCTGCAGGAGGTCGTCGGCGGCCGGTCCATCCATCCGGTCAACGTCCGCGTCGGCGGCTTCTATTCGGTGCCGACCGCGTCCGATCTCAAGCCGATGGCCGAGCAGTTGCGCCGGGCCCTGGACCACGCGCTGGCCACCGTGCAGTGGGTGGCCGGCTTCGACTTCCCCGACCTGACCGTCGAGCACGAACTGCTGGCGCTGACCGGGGAGCGGTACGCACTGGAGAACGGGACGGTCGTCCGCAGTGCCGGGCCGGTGTTCGGCATCGCGGAGTTCAGCGACCACGTCCGAGAGACCCATGTGGCGCACTCCACCGCACTGCACGCCACGCTCGACGGCGTCCCGCACCTCACCGGGCCGATGGCCCGCTACACGCTCAACCATGACAAGCTCTCCCCGCTGGCGCGGGAGGCGGCCGCGGCCGCCGGGCTGGGCGATGAATGCCGGAATCCGTTCCGCAGCATCGTTGTTCGCGCTGTCGAGACCGTCTACGCGGTCGAGGAGGCGCTGCGGATCGTCGAGGACTACCAGCGTCCGGACCGCCCGTACGTCGACGTCGAACCGCGGCCCGGTGTCGGCCACGGCTGGAGCGAGGCGCCCCGCGGTCTGCTCTACCACCGTTACGAGATCGACGAGGCCGGGAAGGTCGCCACTGCGCTGATCGTCCCGCCGACCTCGCAGAATCAGGCGGCCATCGAGGCCGACCTCACCAAGGTGCTGCTGGCCGGGATCGAACTCGACGACGCCGCGCTGACGACGATGTGCGAGCGTGCCATTCGCAACTACGACCCGTGCATCTCGTGTGCCACCCACTTCCTGACCCTGACGATCAACCGCGGGTGAGTCGCGTCGTTGTGGGGGTGGGTAACCCGTACCGCCGCGATGACGGGATCGGGCCGGCGGTGGCCGACGCCGTTGCCGACCGGAATCTCCCCGGGGTTCGGGTGCTGTCCTGTGCGGGGGAGATGACCCAGATCCTCGACGCCTGGGCCGGAGCCGGGATCGCTGTTGTCATCGACGCCGCCGCCGGCGGGACACCCGGGCGGGTCCGACGGTGCGGGCTCGACGAATTCGTCGACGCCACCCCGTTCAGCTCCCACGAGCTGAGCTTGCACAAGACCTTCGAATTGGCCCGGGCATTGGACCGGGCCCCGGCGGAGGTGGTCGTGGTGACCGTCGACGTCGCCGACACCGGGCACGGGCAAGGTCTGAGCCCGCCGGTGGCGGCCGCGCTAGCCGAGGCCGTCGACGTCGTGCTGGGAATCCTCATCGAGCCCGGGTTTGTCGAGCAGGGCCAGGAACCCGCGGACCAGCAGCCGTAGCCGGCGGGCGGCGTCGTCGAGTTCGACGGCGGTGCGGGCCCGGATCTCACCGGCGTCCAGACCGAGTTCGGCGATCCCGCTGCCGGATCCGTCGTTGAGATCCCCGACGATCCAGTCCTCGACGAGTGTGCGATCCACCTCGGGATGGAACTGCAACCCGAGCGCTCGGCCGTGGACGAAAGCCTGTGTGGTGCCGAGATTGCGGGCCACCTCCACCGCGCCGGGGGGCAGTGAGAACCGGTCGAAATGCCATTGGAACCACGGGCCGTGCGGCACCAGGGCGGGATTGTCGCTGTGCACCTCGTACCAGCCGATCTCGGGGTGCGGGGAGCGGGACACCTCGCCGCCGAGGGCGCGGGCCAGTAACTGTCCGCCGAAGCAGACGCCGAGCACTCCGGCCCCGGCTGCCAGGGCGCCGCGCACCAGTTCGATCTCGTCGGCCACCCAGGAGCCGGCCAGTCGCTCGTCGTAGACCGCCCAGCGCGCCCCCAGGGGCACGATGACGTCGTAGCCGCTCGCGTCCGGGAAGGTCACGTCGAACACCGGATCACCGGCCCGGTCGGCGGGCACGACCTCGAAAGTGTCGACGTCGAAACCGTTTTCGGCGAAGGCCTCGCCGAGGAGAGCCGCCGGCGCGGTCGGATCGTTGTAGAGGAACAGGACTCTGCGGGGCACCCGATTAAAGTAGTCGCATGAGGCCGCTCTGCGGTTCCCTGGTCTGGGTCGCCTTGGTCTGGCTGGCAGCAGCCGCCCATCTCGCGTTCCTGCTGTACGTGCCGGCCGGGGGCTTTCTCGCGTTGCGGTGGCGGCGCAGCATCAGGGTGCACATCGCTGCGGTGCTGTGGGGGATCGGCGTGTCGGTGCTGGGCTTCTGGTGTCCGCTGACCGCGTTGGAGCGCTGGGCCCGGCCGCGCGCCGGGATGGCGCCGCTGAATCCGGGCGGCTTCATCGAGCACTATCTGACCGGGCACCTCTGGCCGTCTGGCGGAACCGGATATGTGCAGACCGCGGCGTTCATCGCGGTGCTGGCGTCATGGATCGCCTACGCGCTGACCGCTCGCGATTCGAAAAGAGTGTCCGAGGGGGGACTTGAACCCCCACGCCCGTTAATAGGGCACTAGCACCTCAAGCTAGCGCGTCTGCCATTCCGCCACTCGGACAAGGGGCCCCGCGAAGGGGCGCTTAAGGCTAACGGATCGGCCCGAGTCCGCCCAAACCGGTGATCACTAGGCGGCGGGCAGTCGTTCGTCGATAAGCCCGGCGATCGCCGCCGCGGCCGTGGTCGGACGGTCCAGGCTGCACGCCTCCACGTCGACCGCCACGTTGCCTCGCACGCTGAGCGCCCGCTGGCAGGTCCACGCCTGTGGACCGCGCTCGGTCCGGGAGACCGTCAGGACGTCACGCTCGGTGGCCACCGGACCCACCGACCACACCTGGTCGGGGGCCAACTGCTGTGCGTAGCTGAGCTCGCGGTCCGAGCAGCCGGCCCAGCTGTGCTGGGAGCGGGCGAAGAAGTCGCCGGCGGCCGCGGCGGTGGGGAACAGCACCACGGCCTGCACCGCGTAGTGCGACCAGACCGGCGTGGTGGTGGCCTCGCGCAGAATCTGGCCACGCATCCCGGTCCAGCCGGTGCCCTCGTAGACGTCCTTCTGGGCGGCGCCGGCCACGGCCAGGCAGTCGGTGTTCTCGAAGTGCGCGCTGTCATTCCACGGCGTGTTGACCTCACGGGTCATCGCGAGCTCGGCGCCCAGGGCGTTTCCGACCTCCGGCGCCGACAGCAGCAGGCTGGACAGCGTCTCGGCGGTGGCCGGCGCGAGCGGGGCGGCCGGCATCGCGGTTCCGCCCGTGGTGGGGGCGCATCCGCTCAGGGACATGCTGCCCAGCGTCAGGCAGAGCAGTCCCAGCGCAGTGGGGCCCATCGGCAGCCGTTTGGTCACCGGTAAATAAAACCTCACGGGGCGCGTGTTGTAAATGTGGTTCTTGATAAAGATGTGGTAGCGCAGTCCCGGCCCACCGCGGGCGCGGTGCAATGGGAGAATGCCTGTCGTGAGCGCTCCCGAGGACGAGGTTGTCGAACTCGTCAGTGCCCTGATCCGGTTCGACACCTCCAACACCGGCGAATTGGCCACCACCAAGGGCGAGGCTGAATGCGCGCACTGGGTGGCCGACAAGCTTCGCGAGGTCGGCTACGAACCGGAGTACCTGGAGTCCGGCGCGCCGGGGCGCGGCAACGTCTTCGTGCGGCTGCCCGGGTCTGATCGGTCGCGCGGCGCCCTGCTGATCCACGGCCATCTCGACGTGGTGCCGGCCGAGGCCGCGGACTGGAGCGTGCACCCGTTCTCCGGTGCGGTCTCCGACGGCTACGTGTGGGGCCGGGGCGCGGTCGACATGAAGGACATGTGCGGGATGATGCTGGCCGTCGCCCGGCACTTCAAACGGGCCGGCATCTCCCCGCCCCGGGACCTGGTGTTCGCCTTCGTCGCCGACGAGGAGAGCGGCGGGCATTACGGCGCGCAGTGGCTCGTCGAGCACCGGCCCGATCTATTCGATGGCGTCACCGATGCGATCGGTGAGGTTGGCGGATTCTCCATCACCGTGCCGCGCCGTGACGGCGGGGAGCGCCGGCTGTATCTCATCGAGACGGCGGAGAAGGGCCTGCTCTGGATGCGGCTGACCGCCCGCAAGCGGGCCGGACACGGCTCGATGATCCACGACGACAACGCCGTCACCGCCATCGCCGAAGCGGTTGCCAAGCTGGGCCGCCACCAGTTCCCGATCGTGTTGAGCGACACCGTGTCCCAATTCCTGGCCGCGGTATCGGAGGAGACCGGGCTGGCGTTCGACACCGACGATCTCGAGGGCACCATCGCCAAGCTCGGCCCGATGGCGCGGATGCTGGGAGCCACCCTGCGTGACACGGCGAACCCCACCATGCTCAAGGCCGGCTACAAGGCCAACGTCATCCCGGCCACGGCCGAGGCCGTCATCGACTGCCGGGTGCTGCCCGGGCGGCAAGCCGCCTTCGAGCGCGAGGTCGACGAGATCATCGGTCCCGACATCAGCCGGGAGTGGATCTCCGAATTGTCCTCCTACGAAACCAGTTTCGACGGCGATCTGGTCGACGCGATGAACGCCGCACTGCTGGCTATGGATCCGGAGGCCCGCACCGTTCCCTACATGCTGTCCGGGGGCACCGACGCCAAGGCCTTCGCCAAGCTCGGCATCCGGTGCTTCGGATTCGCCCCGCTGCGACTGCCGCCGGAACTGGACTTCTCCGCGCTGTTCCACGGCGTGGACGAACGGGTGCCGGTGGACGCGCTGCAATTCGGCGCCCGGGTGCTCGAACATCTGTTGAAGAACTGCTGATCCGAAAAGAGGAGAGACGCATGGCTTTTCCGTACAACCCTTACGAGTTCCTGCCCGAGTTGCCGGGCTTTGAGCTGACCAGCGCCGACATCACCGACGGCAAGCCGCTGAAGAACGCTCAGGTCAGCGGGATCATGGGCGCCGGGGGATACGACGTCTCGCCGCAGCTGAGCTGGTCGGGATTTCCGGAGCAGACCCGCAGTTTCGCGGTCACCGTCTACGACCCGGATGCCCCGACCGCGTCGGGCTTCTGGCACTGGGCGGTGGCCAATCTGCCGGCCACCGTCACCGAACTGCCCGCCGGTGTCGGTGACGGCTCAGCGCTGCCCGGTGATGCGCTGACGCTGTGCAACGACGCCGGAATGCGCCGCTTCGTCGGCGCCGCCCCGCCGGCCGGCCACGGTGTGCACCGGTACTTCGCCGTCGTGCACGCCCTCGACGTCGAGAAGCTGGACCTCTCCGAGGGCGCCAGCCCGGCCTATCTGGGCTTCAACTGCTTCATGCACGCGATCGCGCGCGCCGTCATCCACGGCACCTATGAGCAGAGCTAGCGGGCCGCTGAGCCCACCGCGGCGCTCAGCGACGTGAACCCGCCGGCGTGCAGCCGCTCGGCGATCCCGTCGTGAATGTGCTTGGCCCACAAGCCGCCGCCGTAGACGAAGCCGGTGTAACCCTGTAGCAGGGTGGCACCGGCGGTGATCCGCTGCCAGGCGTCCTCGGCGGTCTCGATACCGCCGACGCTGATCAGCACCTGCCGGTCACCGACCCGTGCGTAGAGCCGGCGCAGCACCTCCAGCGACCGCCGTGCCACCGGCGGACCGGAGACGCCGCCGGCGCCGAGTTCGTCGACGCCGGGGGTGCGCAGGCCGGCCCGCGAGATCGTGGTGTTGGTGGCCACGATGCCGGCCAGCCCCAGTTCCACCGCCAGGTCGGCGACGGCGTCGACGTCGGAGTCGGAGAGGTCGGGGGCGATCTTCACCAGCACCGGTGTGGTGGTCTCGGCCAGCACCGCGGCCAGGATCGGCCGCAGCGATTCGACGGCCTGCAGGTCGCGAAGTCCAGGGGTGTTCGGAGAACTGACGTTGACCACCAGGTAGGAGGCCAGCGGGCCGAGCAGCCGGGCGCTGGAGGCGTAATCCTCAGCGGCCCGCTCGGGCGGGGTGATCTTGGACTTGCCGATGTTCACCCCGATCGGAACGTCGGGGGTATGGCGGGCCAGCCGCAGCGCCAGCGCCCCGGCGCCGGCGTTGTTGAACCCCATCCGGTTCAGTAGGCCGCGGTCCTCGGGCAGCCGGAACAGCCTGGGTTCGGGGTTGCCGGGCTGGGGCAGTGCCGTCACGGTGCCGATCTCGGCGTAGCCGAATCCCATTGCGCCCCAGGTGTTCAGGCCCAGACCGTCTTTGTCGAAGCCGGCGGCCAGGCCTATCGGACCCGGAAAGCGGACGCCGAAGACCGTGCTGGCCAGCACCGGATCGCTCGGGGCCATCACCCGGCGCAACTGCTGCCGGGCCGGGCCGGTCGCGGTGGCGCCGCGCAGGGCGCCGAAGACCAGGGTGTGGATGCGCTCCGGCGGCGCCAGGAACAGCGCTCGGCGCACGGCTTCGTAGATCATGCTTCGTAGATCATTGCGTCGGCAGATCTGTGACGGGCGGCTGCCCGGTGTCGGTGCGGGACTTCTTGCGCCGCAACAGGACCCGCCGGCTGCCATCGGTGTAGAGCCGGACCCTGGTCAGTTCCCAACCTCGGTATTCGGCCTCGATGGACAGTCGGGTCGACGCGCTGATCCGGGTCACCTCGGGGGGAAGTCGCAGTGGAATCCACTCGTAGTCATCGGAGAGTGCCGAGGCCCAGGACGCGGGCATCCGGCCGTAGGCGGTACTCATCGGACGGGGCTCATCGGACGGCGCTCATCGAACGGGGCCCGCGTTGTGGATCACCTGCACCCCGGCACCCGACCCGGACACCACATAAAGGGTGCCCGAGGCCTCGTCGAAGGCCAGCGAGTCGGGTTGCTGCACGGTCGGATATCGCACCTTCTCCACGGCTGTTCCGGTGGACAGATCGTAGCCAACGACGGTGTTGGTCGCAGTCTGCGAAACCCAGGCCAGGGTGGCCGATCCGGCCAGGCCGTACGGCGCATCGGGGACCGGCGCGGCCTGCCGTTCGATCAGCGGGTCGGCTCCGAAGACCAGCAGCTGCCCGGAACGGGTGTCGGCCACCAGCACCCGGCCCGCCGGGTCGGCGGCGATGGTGGTGGCCCCCTGACCGGCGCGCAGTGCCAATTGCGGTGTGCCCTGGGCGCTCAGCGAGGTCACCGAGGTCTGTGCGCGGTCGAGCACCACCGCGATATCGCCCTGGGTGACGATGGCGTCCACCCGGGCGAAAATGGTCGCCGTCGCGCTGACGGTCATATCCGGAGCCAGGGTGTAGACCTTGCCGTCGGCGCTGCCGAGGACGAGTCGGCCGTCGGCACGCCGGGCGATGGCGGTGAAGTCGGTGTCGGCCCGACCCGCGATGTCGGTCCTGGCCGCCGTGCCGGCGCGGAGGTCGACGGTGAAGAACCCGCCGCGGGTCGCCGCGAAGACGGCACCCCGGCCGTCACCGCAGATGGCGGTGGCCGGTCCGGGCAGGGCGATGGTGCGCGGTGTGCCGTTTCCGGGCACTGTGGTCAGCGTCGCACCGGCCAGGACGGCGAGCATCGAGGTCGCGCGATCGAACAGGGCGGCGGTCGGCCGCCCACCCCCAGGGATCAGGCCCAGCCCAATCACCTGCCCCACCGGGGCCGTCACGATCGGCGGCGATACCGCTGCGCGGGCCGGTTCGATGGTCGGGGGCGGGGCGTCAGCCGGGTTCGACGAACACCCGCTGAGCATCGCCACGACCAGCAGCAGCCCGCCCAACGCTCTGGCGCTGCGGTTTTCCTGCAACGGCAACGGATGGCCCCCGGTCATGTCGGTGGAGCGACGGTCGATCCTGAAGTCTAGGGCCGTCGCACCCAGGCCCTTCGGCGAGCCGATCGCGGATTGGTCCCCGATGGCCGTAAGCCACGTTATGGTGTCGGAATGACTCTGGCCGCCGCACCACACCCGACCGGGAGTGAGTTCGTGGTCGAGGACCTGATCACCGGTCTTTTCGCGAGTGGATTCGGTTATCTCGGCGACGGCCGGCCGTTCTCCTTCCACGTCCACCGCGCGCAACTTGTCGTGGAGGTCTACCGTCCCCGCCTGCTCGGCCCGGTGCCGCTGCCGGAGGATGTGATCGCCACCGCGAGTCGCGGACTGGGTGACGTCGACGTCGACGATCCGCGCAGCCTGCTGGCCGCCGTCCGCGACACCATCGCGGCGACCGAACCGCCCCGCTGATCGCGGGCCGCTACTAGTACGGTCAGCGACGTGGATGTGACGTCGATGTCGTGGTTGCAGGTGGTCGTCCTGTCCGTGGTGCAGGGCCTGACCGAGTTCCTGCCGATCTCGTCCTCCGGTCACCTCGCCATCGTGTCGCGGGTCTTCTTCGGCGCCGACGCGGGCGCGTCATTCACCGCGGTGTCCCAGTTGGGCACCGAGGCGGCCGTGCTGGTCTACTTCGGCCGCGACATCGTCCGCATCCTCAAGGCCTGGTTCGACGGCGTGTTCGTCAAGGCGCACCGCGACAACATCGACTACCGGATGGGCTGGTACGTCATCATCGGCACCATCCCGATCGTGGTGCTGGGTCTGGCGTTCAAGGACGCGATCCGTTCCGAGGTGCGCAACCTGTGGGTGATCGCCACGGCCATGCTGGTGTTCTCCGCGGTGATCGCGGCGGCCGAGTACTTCGGCAAGCAGAACCGGCACGCCGGGCAACTCACCTGGCGCGATGGTCTGCTGGTCGGCTTGGCGCAGTGCCTTGCACTGGTGCCCGGGGTGTCCCGTTCCGGCTCGACGATCAGCGCCGGGCTGTTCCTCGGCCTGGACCGCGCGCTGTCGGCGAGATTCGGCTTCCTGCTTGCCATTCCGGCGGTGTTCGCCTCCGGACTGTTCTCCCTTCCAGACGCCTTCCATCCGGTCACCGAGGGGATGAGCGCGACCGGACTGCAGCTTCTGGTGTCGGTGGTGATCACCTTCGTGATCGGCTACGCGGCCATCTCCTGGCTGCTGCGCTTCCTGACCCATCACGCGATGTACTGGTTCGTCGGCTACCGGGTGGTGCTGGCGCTGACGATCATGGCGCTGCTGGCCACCGGCGTGGTGTCGGCGACATGAGTCGGGCTGTGAGCGCGTGACCGTCATCCTGTTGCGGCACGGCCGCTCGACCTCCAACACCGCGCACACCCTGGCCGGCCGGACCGAGGGCGTCGAACTCGACGAGAAGGGCGCCGCGCAGGCCGCCGCACTGGTGGAACGCCTCGAGGGCCTGCCGATCAAGGCGCTGGTGCGCTCACCGCTGTTGCGCTGCCGGCGCACCCTGGAACCGCTGGCCGCCGCGCTCGGATTGGCCCCGCTGGTCGACGAGCGGCTCGCCGAGGTCGATTACGGACAGTGGACCGGACGCAAAATAGGGGAGTTGGTCAAAGAGCCACTGTGGACGGTGGTGCAGCAGCACCCCAGTGCCGCGGTTTTCCCCGAAGGGGAGGGGCTGGCTCAGGTGCAGACCCGCGCGGTGGCCGCGGTCCGCGAGCACGATCGCCGGCTGGCCGAGGAGCACGGCGGTGACGCGCTCTGGATCGCCTGCACGCACGGCGACGTGATCAAGGCGGTGGTGGCCGATGCGCTGGGCACCCATCTGGACAGCTTTCAGCGGATCACCGCCGACCCGGCGTCGATGAGCGTGATCCGCTACACCCCGGTGCGCCCGTTCGTACTTCACCTCAACCACACCGGCGCCCAACTCGCGTCCGCGCTCACTGCGCCACCGGCCCCCAAGACGGACAGCGGGGCGGATGCCGGGGCCGACGGCGATGCGGTCGTCGGTGGGACGACCGACTGACAACCCATCCCGGTATTTTGGAGGTGACATGAGCCGCGCAATCCACGTCTTCCACACGCCCGACCGGTTCATCGCCGGGACGGTGGGTGAACCCGGTAACCGGACGTTCTATCTGCAGGCCGTGGATGACTCCCGCGTGGTCTCGGTGCTGTGCGAGAAGCAGCAGGTGGCCGTGCTGGCCGAGCGGATCGGCGCCCTGTTGGTGGAGATCAACCGCCGGTTCGGCACCGCGTTGCCGCCGGAATCCGAAGTCACCGACCTGAGCCCGTTGGTGATGCCGGTCGACGCCGAGTTCAGGGTGGGCACCATGGGCCTGGGCTGGGATGCCGAGGCCGAAAGCGTGGTGGTGGAACTGCTGGCGGTCAGCGACACCGAGTTCGACGCCTCGGTGATCCTCGACGACTCCGAGGAGGGGCCCGACGCGGTCCGGGTGTTCCTCTCGCCGGAGTCGGCGCGCCAGTTCGCCGACCGCTCGAACCGGGTCATCTCGGCCGGCCGTCCGCCGTGCCCGCTGTGCGATGAGCCGCTGGATCCGGAGGGTCACCTCTGCGTGCGCACCAACGGATACCTGCGCGGCGGTCTGTCCGGTGCGCTTTCCGATGCAGAGGACGACCCGGAATCGTGACCGGCGCCGACCCGCGACACCGAGCGCTGCACCGCGGCGATCTGACCGTCCTGGGCCGGATCCGCTCCGCCAGTAATGCGACCTTCCTCTGCGAGGCGGCGCTGCCGGAGGCTCCCGGCGACCCCGTGCAGTGTGTCTACAAGCCGGTCGCCGGAGAACAACCGTTGTGGGACTTTCCGGACGGCACGCTGGCCGGTCGTGAGGTCGGCTCCTACCTGGTGTCGGCCGCATTGGGTTGGGATGTGGTGCCGCTCACCATCATTCGCGACGGGCCGGCCGGCCCCGGAATGCTGCAGCTGTGGGTGGAACAGCCCGAGGACGCCGACCTGGTCGACCTGTGTCCGGTGAATGCCGTTCCACCGGGATACCTTTCGGTGCTCACCGCCCGTGACTACGCCGGGGACGAGGTGGCCCTGGTGCACGCCGACGATCCGCGGCTTCGCCGGATGGCGGTCTTCGACGTCATCGTCAACAACGCCGACCGCAAGGGCGGCCACATCCTCACCGGGGTCGACGGCCGCGTGTACGGCGTCGATCACGGGGTGTCACTGCACACGCACGACAAGCTGCGCACTGTGCTGTGGGGGTGGGCCGGAGAATCCTTGGATGACGACACCCTTGAGGCTGTCGCCGGTCTGCAGGAGCAACTCGACGGCGAACTGGGCGAGCAGTTGTCCGAACACATCACGGCCGCCGAACTCACGGCGCTGCGGGCCCGGGTCCGCGCGCTGCTCGACAATCCGGTGCTGCCGAAACCGGGGGGCCGCAGTCCGCTGCCCTGGCCGGCTTTCTAGAGGGCCCTGCTTTCTAGTGGGCCCTGCCTTCTAGGGGGCAGGCTGCCAGTTCATGACACCGCCGTCGGCCTCCAGCGACAGGTGCAGTTTTCCGTCCGAGATCAGATAGCTGCGGACCCGCCCCAGTGCGGCGGCCACCTTGGTGTCGGCCGACGGCTGCGGGCAGTACATCCGGGTCAGGGCCAGCTCCCCGAAGGTCAGGCTGCCAGAGTCCGGTGCCGCCGCCTCGGCGTGCCAGGTCGAACTGCCGCGGTTGCAGTGCACCTGAAAGGTGGCCCGCCCGTCGTCGCCGAAGGTGACCATGTAGAGACCCGGTTCGTCGATCGTCGTGCTGGGCTCTTCCGCCGGGGCCATCGAGTCGATGCCCAGCAGCTGCCAGCTGGTGCCGGTCAACTGGTCGGCCGGCTTGGCCGGGCCGCAAGCCGTCAGCGCGAGGGAAGACAGGGCCAGGGCGGCGACCGGGAGAACGAACACCATCCGCATGCCGCCGAATCTAGCCGTCGGGACGTGGCGGCACCGCCGGTTATACGGTCAGCGATACTTGCTGGGTGACGCAGACGGACGCCGAACTGGCTGCCGATCTGGCCGAGGAGGCCGGACGGCTGTTGCTGGCGGTGCGCGCCGAGGTCGGACACGACTTCCCGCCGGGTCTGGGCGACGCCGGTGACTTCCGCGCCAACGAACTGCTGGTGCGTCGGCTGCGGTCCGAACGCCCCGGTGACGCGGTGCTCTCCGAAGAGGCGCACGACGATCTCATCCGGCTGCGCGCCGACCGGGTGTGGATCATCGACCCGCTCGACGGCACCCGCGAGTACTCCATGCCGCACCGGGAGGATTGGGCCGTCCATGTGGCGCTCTGGCAGCGCAGCGGCGAAGCCGGCGAGGGAGCGATCACCGACGCCGCCGTCGCTCTGCCTGCGCTCGGCGAGGTGCACCGCAGCGACACCGTGACCGCGCCGCCGGCGTCACGAGGCGGCCCGATTCGGATCACTGCGAGTTCCAACCGGCCGCCGGCGGTGCTGTGGCGGCTGCGCGACCGGCTCGACATCGAGTTTCTTCGGATCGGCTCGGCCGGTGCCAAGGCGATGGCGGTCGTGCGTGGCGACGTCGACGCCTACATCCACGCCGGCGGTCAGTGGGAGTGGGACAACGCCGCACCGGCCGGGGTGTTGCAGGCAGCCGGGCTGCACGCCACCCGTATCGATGGGTCACCGCTGCGCTACAACCAGCCCGACCCCTGGTCGCCCGATCTGCTGTTCTGCCGTCCCGAGGTCGCCGACCTGCTTCTCGACGCGATGTGGCTGGCGAGCTGAGATGCACGCGTGGGAAGCAGTCGACGTTCCGGAGTTGCCCGGGCGCGGTCCGGCGTTGCGGCTCTACGACAGTGCCGACCGTCAGGTCCGACCCACCACGCCCGGTGACGTCGCGACGATCTATGTCTGCGGCATCACGCCTTATGACGCAACCCACCTCGGCCACGCCGCGACGTATCTGACCTTCGATCTGGTCAACCGGGTGTGGCTGGATAACGGCCACCGCGTGCACTACGTGCAGAACGTCACCGATGTCGACGACCCGCTGTTCGAGCGGGCCGAGCGCGACGGCATCGACTGGCGCGACCTCGGCGACCGAGAGACCCAGCTGTTCCGTGAGGACATGGCCGCACTACGGGTGCTGCCGCCGCGCGACTACGTCGGGGCCACCGAGGCGATCGCCGAAGTGGTCGAACTCATCGAGAAGCTGCTGGCCTCCGGCGCGGCCTACGTCGTCGACGACGAGTACCCGGACGTCTATTACCGGGCCGACGCCACCGTGCAGTTCGGCTACGAGTCCAACTACGACCGCGACACGATGGCGGCGCTGTTCGCCGAGCGCGGGGGAGACCCGGACCGGCCGGGTAAGGCCGACCCGCTGGACGCACTGCTCTGGCGCGCGAATCGTCCCGGCGAACCGAGTTGGCCCTCACCCTTCGGCCCCGGCCGACCCGGCTGGCATGTGGAGTGTTCGGCGATCGCGTTGAGCCGCATCGGTTTCGGGTTCGACGTGCAGGGCGGCGGCAGCGACCTGATCTTCCCGCACCACGAGTTCTCCGCCGCGCACGCCGAATCGGCCACCGGGGAACGGCGATTCGCCCGGCACTACGTGCACGCCGGGATGATCGGCTGGGACGGCCACAAGATGTCCAAGAGTCGCGGCAACCTGGTGCTGGTCTCCAAGCTGCGCGCCCTCGGCGTAGAGCCCGCTGCGATCCGGCTGGGACTGCTGGCCGGGCACTACCGCAGCGACCGGTTCTGGAGCGACGAGGTGCTCGCCGAGGGAGGAGACCGGTTGCAGCGCTGGCGTACGGCGACGGCATTGCCGGCCGGTCCCGACGCCGCCGACCTGATCCGGCGGATGCGCCGCTATCTGGCCGACGACCTGGACACCCCGAAAGTGCTTGCCGCGGTGGACGGCTGGGTCACCGACGCGTTCGACTACGGCGGCCACGACGAGTCCGCCCCGGCCCTGGTGGCCACCGCACTCGACGCACTCCTTGGTGTTCGTTAGCGGAAGGGACACATCATGCGGACATGGGCACTGACGGTCGTCGCACTACTGGTGGCCTTGGTCGCCGGCTGTGGCTCCTCGAACCAGGCCAAGCAGGTCGAGACCCCCGCCCCGAGTGGCCCGCCGACACTCGAGCAGGTCCGGGCCATCGCCAAGGACGCTTATGTCTACGGCTTCCCGATGGTGGACAGCTACCGGATCCAGAATGCGTACTTCATCAATCCCGACGGCCCCGAGTACAAGGGTCCGTGGAATGAAGTGCACAGTACGGCAAGGGTTTTCACCCCCGCCGACACCGCCGTGCAGACTCCCAACTCCGACACCCCCTACTCGATGCTGGGCGCCGACCTGCGCACCGAGCCGCTGGTGCTGTTCGTCCCGCCGGTGGAGAAGGACCGCTACTACTCGCTGCAGTTCATCGACGGCTACACCTACAACTTCGCCTACGTCGGCACCCGCACCACCGGCAACGGTGGTGGAACCTATCTACTGGCCGGCCCGGAATGGAACGGCGAGAAGCCGGAGGGGATCGACGAGGTCATCAAGGCCGACACCGACTTCGTTCTGGTTGCCTATCGGACCCAGTTGTTCGGACCCGACGATCTGGGGAACGTCGAGAAGATCCAGGCCGGGTACAAGGCTGAACCGCTGTCCACGTTCACCAAGAAGCCGGCCCCGACCGCGGCACCGGCCGTCGACTGGCCGGTACCGCTCACGGCTGACGATGAGAAGACTTCGCTGCGGTTCTTCGACCTGCTGGACTTCCAGCTGAAATTCGCGCCGATCATGGCCTCGGAGAAGGACATCCGGGCCCGGTTCGCCTCGATCGGCCTCACCGGTGACGGCACCTTCAGCTCCGAGAAGCTCAGCCCGGAGATGCAGAAGGCCTTCGGTGACGGGATGGCTGACGCGTGGGCCGAGTTCAGCGCGTTCAAGAAGGACAAGATCGACACCGGCGCGGTCAAGTCGGGTCAGCTGTTCGGCACCAAGGAGCAGTTGAACGCCAACTACCTCTACCGGATGGCCGGTGCGGTGATCGGGATCTACGCCAACTCCAACGCGGAGGCGATGTACCCGGTGCTGTCCACCGACTCCGACGGTGCGCCGCTGACCGGGGCCAACTCGTACACGCTGACCTTCCCGGCCGGTGGGCTGCCGCCGGCGAACGCGTTCTGGTCGGTGACCATGTACAAGATGCCGGACTCATTGCTGGTCGACAATCCGATCAATCGCTACGTGATCAACTCGCCGATGCTGCCGGACCTGGCGACGAATCCGGACGGCAGCCTGACCGTCTACGTGCAGAGCCAGTCCCCGGGCGCGGACAAGGAAGCCAACTGGCTGCCCGCACCGGAGGGTCCGTTCACGGTCTTCATGCGGCTGTACTGGCCCAAACCTGAAGCGCTGGACGGCAGTTGGCAGCCGCCGAAGCTGGTGAAAACCAGCTGAGGGGCTAATCAGGACCAGCCGCCGAAGCTGGTGAAAACCAGCTGAGGGGCTAATCGGGACCAGCCGCCGAAGCTGGTGAAGACTGGCTAGAGGCTGACGACCCCGTACTCGCCGACCTGCCCGGTGAGATAGCGCAAGTGGTCGGTGGCCGATCCGAAGGTCTGGTCGATCGCGGTCAGTTTCGCGGCGTAGTGGGCGATCGGGTACTCGGCTGTCACGCCGATACCGCCGTGCATCTGGATCGCCTCCTGCGAGATGTGCTTTCCGGAGCGGCCGATCTGCAGCTTCGCCCGCGCCGCCACCATCGGATCGAACCGGCCGTCGGCCACGCAGACCGCCGCGTAGTAGTTCATGCTGCGGGCCAGTTCCAGTGAGACGTACATGTCGGCGGCCCGCTGGGTGAGTGTCTGAAACATCTTGAGCGGCACGCCGAACTGCTTGCGGCTCTTGAGGTAATCGGTGGTCAGGCGCAGCGACTCGTCCATCGCCCCGACCGCCTCGGCGCACAGCGCGGACTGGAACCGGATCACCGCCTCCGCGATCACCGCCGAGGCCTCGCCGCCGGCGCCCAGTGGCCGGGCAGGGGAGTTGTCGAACGTGATGTCCGCGCCGCGCTGTCCGTCGAAGGTGCGGTATCCGGTGCGCGAGGTCGCGCCGGCATCGACCAGGAAGAGTCCGGCGCCACCGTCCGGCAGGGCCGCGCTGACCAGCAGCACATCGGCGCTGTCACCGGCCAGCACCGGGTTCTTGCGTCCGGTCAGCGTCCAGGAGTCACCCGCCCCGGATGCCTTGGTGTCGAAAACCTTCGAACCGCGACGGCCGGCTTCGGTGTGCGCGAACGCCAGCAGTTTCTCGCCGGCGGCCACCTCGTCGAGCAGGGCGCGCTGTTCGACGGAGCCGTGCGCGGCGATCACCGCGCCGGGGACGAGCGCGGCGGCGGCAACAGGTTCGGGCGCCAGTCGGCGGCCCAGTTCGGTCAGGACCACCATCGCCTCGATCGGGCCGGAGTCCTCATCGAAACCCAGGCCGAGGATGCCGATCTCGGCCAGCTGCTTCCAGGTCTCCCGGCTCCAGCCCAGCTCGGATTCGATCACCTTGTTGCGCTTCTCGGTGTCGTAGCCCGACAACACGTCGCGGGTGGTGTCGGCGAGCATCTGCTGCTCTTCGGTCAGATCAAAGTTCATGTTCTACAACCCCAAAATGGTTGACGAGACGATGGATCGCTGAACCTCGTTGCTGCCGCCGTAGATCGAGGTCTTGCGGTAGTTGAGGTACTTCGGCGCGGCGTGCTGCGCCCACGCGGGGGAGTCCGCCCCGGCGGCCTCGAACGGCAGCGCATTCGGCCCGGCGACCTCCACCAGCAGTTCGGTGACAGCCTGCTGCAACTGGCTGCCGCGCAGTTTCAGGATCGACGAGGCCGGGTTCGGCTTGCCGGTGCCCTCGTCGCCGCTGACCCGAAGCTGGGTCAGCTCCAGGGCAAGCAACTCGGTTTCGATCTCGGCGACGCGGGAGGCGAACAGCGGATCGTCGAGCAGCGTGCCGTCCCCGAGCGCCGTACCGGCAGCGTGCTCCTTGACCTCGGCCAGCCAGGCTTTTGAGGTGCCGATCCGGGCGATGCCGTTACGTTCGTTGGACAGCAGGAACTTCGCGTAGCTCCAGCCGGCGTTCTCCTCGCCTACGAGCTGGTTCACCGGCACCCGGACATCCTCGAACCACACCTCATTGACCTCGTAGCTGCCGTCGATCAATTTGATCGGCCGCAGCGTGATGCCCGGGGTGTTCATCTCCACCAGGATGAAGGAGATTCCGGCCTGCTTCTTCGGAGCGTTCGGGTCGGTCCGGGCCAGCAGGAAGATCCAGTCGGCGAACTGGCCCAGCGTGGTCCAGGTCTTCTGGCCGTTGATGACATAGTGATCGCCGTCGCGAACCGCGGTGGTGCGCAGCGAGGCGAGGTCGGAACCGGCCTCCGGTTCGGAGAAGCCCTGGCACCACCAGATGTCGAGGTTGGCGGTGGCCGGCAGGAAGCGGTCCTTGAGTTCCTGGGATCCGAACTGTGCGATCACCGGCCCGACCATGCTGGCGTTGAAGGCCAGTGGTTCGGGAACGTAGGCCAGGCGCATCTCGTCGGCCCAGATCTGGCGCTGCAGCGGCGTCCAGTCCTTGCCGCCCCACTCCACCGGCCAGTTGGGTACCGCCAGGCCGGCCTTGTTCAGGATGCGCATGGTGGTGATCGCATCGTCGGGATAGTTGTACTCCTCGTTGCGGGTGCGTTCCCGGATCTCCGCGGGGATCTGGGTGGTGAAGAACTCCCGCAATTCGTCGCGGAAAGCCGCGTCGGCGTCGCTCAGTGCAAGTCGCATAGCAGCACGGTAGCGCAGCCCTACCAACCGGTAGGCAGGAGTGGCCCTAGCTACGGAATCCGGGTCCCCGGCGGCGCAGATAACGCTCGAACTCGGCGGCCAGGGTGTCGCCGTCGATCTTCGACAGCGCCTCGTTGACGTCCACCTCGGCATCGCCGCGTTGCTCCAGGCCGGCGACGTAGTCGGCGATCTCCTCGTCCTCGGAGGTCATCTCGGTGACGGCCTGCTCCCACTCCTCGGCCTGGACCGGCAGGTCGGCCAGCGGCACCTCGATGTCGAGCACTTCCTCGACCCGGCGCAGCAGTGCCACGGTGGCCTTTGGATTGGGCGGCTGGGAGACGTAATGCGGCACCGCTGCCCAGAAGGTCACCGCCGGAATGCCGGCCGCCACGCAGGCGTCCTGGAAGACCCCGGCGATCCCGGTCGGTCCCTCGTAGCGGGACTCCTCCAGGCCGAAGAACTTCGCCGACTCCGGTGAGTAGGCGGCGCCGGACACCGGGACCGGACGGGTGTGCGGGGTGTCGGCCAGCAGCGCCCCGAGGATGACGACGGTTTCGACGTTGAGCTTGTCGGCGATCGCGAGCAACTCGGCGCAGAAACTGCGCCAGCGCATATTGGGCTCGACGCCGTGCATCAGCACGATGTCGCGATCGGCGCCCGGCGGCCGGCAGTGCGAGATCTGCATGGCCGGCCACACCAGTTCGCGGGTGACACCGTCGACCTGCCGGATGACCGGACGGTTCACCTGGTAGTCGTAGTAGGACTCGTCGTCGATCTCAACGATGAGCTGGGCTTCCCAGATCTCGTCGAGGTGCTCCAGCGCGTCGCTGGCCGCGTCGCCGGCGTCGTTCCAGCCCTCGAACGCCGCCACGATGATGGTGTTGTGGAGTTCAGGCAGGCTCGGGCCTTGACTGCCACCGAAGTTCCACGCGGTCACCCGTCCAGCCTAAGCCTTGCCCCGCTTCGATGAGCCGCATAAGACCGGCTCGCCGTCAGAATCCCGCGCTGACAGGGCCGCGCAGACGACCCCGTAGACTTTCTCCGGTCGAGAGGCGTTGCAACGGCTACTCGGGCGGGTCCGGATGTCTCGGGCCCCCGGTATCCGCCACGCTCGGCAGAGTTAAGGACGCCTTCCGTTGAGGAAGGAGCGCACGTGGTTGTCCTGACGTCGAACACTTTTGCGCCGAACATCCGCCCCGACTGCACCGACGAGCTGACCGCGACTCTGCTCGAGCGGATCATGGTGATCGACGGCGCGATGGGCACGGCGATCCAGCGGGACCGCCCGGACGAGGCCGGCTACCGCGGCGAGCGATTCAAGGACTGGCCCAGTGACCTCGTGGGCAACAACGACCTGCTCAGCCTGACCCAGCCGCAGATCGTGGAGGGAATTCACCGGGAGTACCTCGAGGCGGGTGCGGACATCCTGGAGACCAACACGTTCAACGCGAACGCGGTCTCGCTCGCCGACTACGGCATGGCCGACCTGAGCTACGAACTGAACTACGCCGGCGCCGCCCTGGCCCGCGAGGCCTGCGACGAGTTCAGCACCCCGGACAAGCCGCGGTACGTCGCCGGCGCGCTGGGCCCGACGACGCGGACCGCCTCCATCTCGCCGGACGTCAACGATCCGGGAGCCCGCAACGTCTCCTACGACCAGTTGGTCGCCGCCTACCTCGAGGCAGCCAACGGACTGGTCGACGGTGGCGCCGACCTCCTCATCATCGAGACGATCTTCGACACGCTCAACGCCAAGGCGGCGGTGTTCGCCGTCGAGACGCTGTTCGAGGAGCGCGGCCGCCGCTGGCCGGTGATCATCTCGGGCACCATCACCGACGCCTCCGGGCGGACGTTGTCCGGTCAGGTCACCGAGGCGTTCTGGAACTCGATCCGGCACGCCAAGCCGATCGCGGTGGGCCTCAACTGTGCCCTGGGTGCGCCGGAGATGCGGCCCTACATCGCCGAGATGTCCCGTATCGCAGACACTTTCGTCTCCTGCTACCCGAACGCCGGGCTGCCCAACGCCTTCGGCGAGTACGACGAGACCCCGGCTTGTCAGGCCGGCTACATCGCCGATTTCGTCGACGCCGGACTGGTCAATCTGGTCGGTGGCTGCTGCGGAACGGCGCCGCCGCACATCGCCGCGATCGCCGAGGTCGTCGCGGGGAAGCCGCCGCGCACCGTGCCCGCGATTCCGGTGGCCACCCGGCTGGCCGGCCTGGAGCCGCTCAACATCACCGACGATTCGCTGTTCGTGAACATCGGCGAGCGCACCAACATCACCGGCTCGGCCCGGTTCCGCAACCTGATCAAGGCCGGGGACTACGACACCGCGTTGTCGGTCGCCCTGCAGCAGGTCGAGGTCGGTGCACAGGTCATCGACATCAACATGGACGAGGGCATGATCGACGGCGTCGCCGCGATGGACCGGTTCACCAAGCTGATCGCGGCCGAACCGGACATCAGCCGCGTCCCGGTGATGATCGACTCCTCCAAGTGGGAGGTGATGGAGACCGGCCTCAAGAACGTGCAGGGCAAGCCGATCGTCAACTCGATCTCCCTGAAGGAGGGCGAGGAGAAGTTCGTCCGCGAGGCCCGGTTGTGTCGCAAGTATGGCGCCGCCGTCGTGGTGATGGCCTTCGACGAGCAGGGGCAGGCCGACAACCTGGAGCGCCGCAAGGAGATCTGCGGCCGCGCCTACCGGATCCTGACCGAAGAGGTCGGCTTCCCGGCCGAGGACATCATCTTCGACCCGAACTGCTTCGCGCTGGCGACCGGCATCGAGGAGCACGCCACCTACGGCATCGACTTCATCGAGGCCTGCTCCTGGATCAAGGCGAACCTTCCCGGGGTGCACATCTCCGGCGGCATCTCCAACGTGTCGTTCTCCTTCCGCGGCAACAACCCGGTGCGCGAGGCGATCCACGCCGTGTTCCTCTTCCACGCCATCAAGGCCGGCCTGGACATGGGCATCGTCAACGCCGGTGCGCTGGTGCCCTACGACTCGATCGACCCCGAGTTGCGCGAGCGGATCACCGACGTCGTCCTGAACCGGCGCGCGGATGCGGGGGAGCGGCTGCTGGAGATCGCCGAGAAATTCAACAGCACCGAGAAGTCCGAGGACCCGGCCGCCGCGGAATGGCGCAGCCTTCCGGTCCGCGAGCGGATCACGCACGCTCTGGTCAAGGGCATCGACGCCCACGTCGATGAGGACACCGAGGAATTGCGGGCCGAGATCGCCGCCGCCGGCGGTCGCCCGATCGAGGTGATCGAGGGGCCGCTGATGGACGGTATGAACGTCGTCGGCGACCTGTTCGGCGCCGGAAAGATGTTCCTGCCCCAGGTGGTGAAGTCGGCCCGGGTGATGAAGAAGTCCGTGGGCTATCTGCTGCCCTACATCGAGGCCGAAAAGGAGCTGCTGGGCTCCGATGCCGGGGATTCCAGCAACGGCACGATCATCATGGCCACGGTCAAGGGCGACGTCCACGACATCGGCAAGAACATCGTCGGAGTTGTGTTGCAGTGCAACAACTACACCGTGATCGACCTCGGTGTGATGGTGCCGGCGCAGAAGATTCTGGACGCCGCGAAGGAACACAACGCCGACATCATCGGGCTCTCCGGACTGATCACCCCGTCCCTGGACGAGATGGTCACCGTCGCCGTCGAGATGGAACGCCAGGGGCTGACGATCCCGCTGCTGATCGGCGGCGCGACCACCTCGCGTGCCCACACGGCCGTGAAGATCTCACCGCGCCGTTCCGGTCCGGTGGTCTGGGTCAAGGACGCGTCCCGTTCGGTGCCGGTCGCGGCCGCACTGCTCGATGACAAGCAACGGCCGGCCCTGCTGGAGGCCACCGAGAAGGACTACGCCTCGCTGCGCGAACGGCACGCCCAGAAGAGCGAGCGGCCGATGCTGACGCTCGAGAAGGCCCGCGCGAACCGGACGCCGATCGAGTGGGACGGCTACACCCCGCCGGTTCCCGCACAAGGCTTGGGGGTCAGGGAGTTTCACGACTACGACCTTGCCGAGTTACGCGAGTACATCGACTGGCAGCCGTTCTTCAACGCCTGGGAGATGAAGGGCCGGTTCCCCGACATCCTCAACAACCCGGCATCCGGTGAGGCAGCCCGCAAGTTGTACGACGACGCCCAGGAAATGCTCGACACCCTGATCAAGGAGAAGTGGCTGCGGGCCAACGGAGTGATCGGGTTCTTCCCCGCGAACGCAGTGGGTGCGAGCGGTGAAGACATCGAGGTCTACACCGATGACACCCGCACCACGGTGCTGACCACCTTGCGCAATCTGCGCCAGCAGGGCGAGCACCGCGACGGCGTCCCGAACCGAAGCCTCGGCGACTTCGTCGCCCCCAAAGAAACGGGCCAGCGGGACTACGTCGGCGCCTTCGCCGTCACCACCGGGCTCGGGAGCCACGACAAGATCGTCGAGTTCAAGGCGGCTCACGACGACTACAGCGCGATCCTGCTGGAGTCGCTCGCCGACCGGTTGGCCGAGGCGTTCGCCGAACGGATGCACCAGCGGGTCCGCGAGGAGTTCTGGGGATACCAGCCCGACGAACAGTTGGACAATGCGGCGCTGATCGCGGAGAGATACCGCGGAATCCGCCCCGCCCCCGGCTACCCGGCCTGCCCGGAGCACACCGAGAAGGCGACGCTCTGGGAGTTGATGGACGTCAAAGAGCGGACCGGCATCGAGCTGACCGAGTCGATGGCGATGTGGCCCGGCGCTGCGGTCAGCGGCTGGTACTTCTCGCACCCGCAGTCGCAGTACTTCGTGGTTGGCCGGCTGGCCCAGGATCAGGTCGCCGACTATGCGAAGCGCAAGGGCTGGACCCTGCCCGAGGCCGAGCGCTGGCTGGCCCCCAATCTCGGCTACAACCCGGAGGATTGAGCTTTCAAATTTGTCAGACCGCGCTGCGATGATGTGGTCATGTCCACGGTCGCTCCGCCCGTCCCGCGCCTTGAGGTGTTGTTCGGTGAGCTCTCGGAGTTGGCCGGGCAGCGCAACGCGATCGATGGACGCATCGTGGAGATCGTCGCCGAGATCGAGCGTGACGGGATCTGGGGGGCCA